>OJQV01000162.1_pt1 | contig 58539 bp, 42 predicted proteins | sample 1598821 | NCBI WGS metagenome assembly OJQV01 (sample SAMN03922509, study PRJEB24848) | human gut metagenome | isolation source: stool sample | host: Homo sapiens | place: Germany | collected 2011-11 | reverse complement strand
CTTATGTTATTTATGTGAGCGGCGCCGCTCACATAAATAACATAAGTTACATAAAAGCTACCGCAGCTGCCTCAGCTACCCGGCCACCGCCTCAATTCTTAAAAAAGCTTAAAAAATTTGGTTGGCAGAGAAAATATGCCTAACTTTGCACCCGAAAGCAACGAAGCCTTGTTGCCTGACCTTGGAGAGGTGGGTGAGTGGCTGAAACCACCAGTTTGCTAAACTGACGTAGGAGACCTTCCTACCACGAGTTCGAATCTCGTCCTCTCCGCAAAAATAGCAGCCGCCGAAAATTCGGCGGCTGCTGTTTTTTTGCGGCCCCGACAAAAGGGCTTGCGCATTAGCGGCAAAAGTGGTAACTTTGCGGGCTGCCTTGCGCAACTAAGGGGTTTAAGGAGCTTAAAGAGCTTAAGGAGCTTAAGGGGAGCGCGGTGGCCAAGCGGCGAGCAAGCGGGCAAGCGGCTGCAGGGGGAGCGGCAAGCAGGCAAGCGAGCAAGCGGCTACAGCCCTCGCCCGACCTTTTTCCGAGGCTAAAGCCTTCGCCGGCACCAAAATTATGGCAACCGCAAGCTCTTAAGCAGGCAGCTACCAGGCTAAATTGGCTAAAAAAGCTAAAAAAGCTACACGGCTACCGCAGCTACCGGGCAGAGGCGGCAGGCGGTGGGGAAGAATGGTGTGATATTGCATGGGTGGTTTTTTTATCCAAAGCAATTTAAATGCCGGTTTATTAACCTAACAGAGGGTTTGAGCCTCAAAGTGAGGGTTTGCCTCAAAGGGTTTGCCTCAAGGGGGGTGGGGCTCAGTGGGGTTTAGACCTAATGTAAATGATTTTGTGAGTAATTTTTAAAATATGAATAGAATTTTGTCAAGAATCGCCCCCCCCTGCTGTCATTATGGCGGCGGTGGGCATCTTAGGCTCGCTCGGCGCTAATGCCAAGCTGCTGCCTTTCAATGAAACGTATTTCCCCGATGCTGTGGTGCGTCAGTGGCTCACCGACAAGTATCCGTCGGCTATCTCTAACGGCAAGATTGAAACGGATAAGGTTACTTCGTTTTCAGTTCTGCTGAAGGACTACGCCTCCAACCCCTACAAGGAGGTGGTGGATTTGCGCTGTCTGCGCTATTTCACCAAAGTCACCGACTCTTCCATCAGCATCAGCAACAGAAATTTCACCAAGCTGAAATACATTGATGTGTCGGGTCTGGGCATCAAGTCAATCACCAACAGCATCTCTATGAATGCCAACAAAAAGGACAATAATCTGATGACAGCGCCTGTGGAGGAAATCATAGCCGACAGCTGTGTGAATCTCACTACTTTCACGTTCAACAACTGCCTTACGCTGGCGCGTGTGTCGGTGAAGGACTGTCCGAAGCTGACGGAGTTCTACTGTGCGTGCAAATCTACGCTATCGAAGTTTAACACGGTGCTACGCACTGTTGACCTGTCGGACTCGCCGAACATAGAACAGGTGTGGGTGCATCACAACCCGAATCTTGTGGAGCTGCGTCTGCCGCACGAGGGTCGCGTGTTGCCTCTCGACTATCAGGGCAAGCCTTACACGGCAAAACCCATCAATATTCAGTTCGGCTATTGCGCTGTTGAGGAGATTGACCTGAGCGATGTCTACACCACCAACTCCAACAAGACTATCACGGTGAATGCTACCGGTAACAATATGCTGCGTAAGATTGATTTTCACCAGAAGACCAAACCGCTGAATTTCCAAGCGCTTACGCTGAGTAACAACTCGCTGACGTCGCTTGAGATTCCGTTTGAGTATGGCAACGGGGCTTACAAGGTAGTCACGGGTCAGGGCTCTACTCAGAAGCGCAATGTGGGTCCGGAAGACGAGGTGGTGATCTGCGACACGGTGATGCGCGGCACGGTATCGAAAGAAAAGGGCGGCACGGTGAACAAGACTTTGGGCGTGTTCACGTTCGACAGCCCGTCAACAACCACGGGCAGCTACACTTACAAACCGTTAGGCAACGCCGGTGTTGCCGAGAAGTTGACTATCAACGTTACGCTGACGCGCAAGAAGGCGATGCGTATGTGGGTATGCGGCACGTTCAACGGCTGGACGATTGACGAGAACGGCGAATGGATAAAGCCGAGCGGCTGGGACGACTACGAGAACCGCAAATGGGAGCTTGAGTATGTGAGCGCCAACGACTACAAGCTGCGTTACAACGGCAATGTGAGCGGCGATTTCCGTATTCTTGTCAATGACCCGAACTATACGGGCGACGAGGCCACTTACTGGCTCGGCGCCAGCCATGCCGACCTGGTGACGCCCTACACTGCCATCGGTGGCGAGGACTTCTCGCGCAAGGCTACCGACGACGGCAATGGCAGCGGCAAGAAGATTTACGACATCTCGTCGAAGCCTGTGTCGCACTACGACACGTTCCACTATGTGGCTCATGTGAAGAACGAGGGCAAGAAGCTGCGTGTGATAAAGGATTCGCCGTATGCTTTCTCCACTCATCCGTGTCAGGAGGCCGGGCAGACGACGACGCACGTCAACCCGCTGTTTCATGTGAGCTTTGTGTCGGGGCACCGCACGTCGGGAGCACCTGACGGTGGCGGCGGTGCCGGTTTCGACGGCGGCACGGTGGGTGTTGACGTTGCTGACGCTGACGCCAACGCGCCTGAGGTGTGGTATAACCTGCAGGGCGAGCGCATGAACCCCGACAGCCACGGCGGCATCTTTATTGTGCGCCAGGGCAGCAAGGTGCGCAAGGTGATGGTGCCCTGAGAGGGTTAATGTGACTTATGTGGCTTATGTGATTAATCACATAAGCCACATAAATTACAAAAAAGCGGGTCTGCTAAGCTTATTTGCTTTTGCGCTCTTGGGCGAGGAGGTCGCGGATCTGGGTGAGGAGCTTCTCTTCGTTGGAGGGCTCGGGAGCGGCGGCAGGTGCCTCTTCTTCCTGTTTCTTGAACTTCATGACCACGCGCAAGGCCACGAAGATGCTGAAGGCGATGATGAGGAAGTCGACGATGTTCTGGATAAACATGCCGTAGTTGATGGCCACTTCCTCCACGGCTGCCTGCCCTTCGGCGGCGGCGTCGCTGCCCTTTTTAAGCACCCATTTCAGGGTTTTGAAGTCGCCGGCGTTGCCTAAAGCGGCAAAAACGGGCATGATGATGTCGTTGACGAGCGAGGTGACGATCTTGCCGAACGCACCGCCGATGATTACGCCCACAGCCATGTCGATGAGGTTGCCCTTCATGGCAAAGGCCTTGAAATCGGATAGAAATTTTCCCATGGTCAGAAATATTTTTTTATTTACAATTGTTATAACGAAGAGAGGGGCGGAGGGTTGGCAGCCCCGGGCGGAGTTGAGAAGAGAAAAAAGCCTTAATGATTTGCACGCTAAGGAAATTATTGCTAATTTTGCAGCGCTACAGGTTAATAAGGCAAAAAAGAATGTTTCCCCCGCGAAAGGGGACATAAACGCCCGTCAGAAGGACGGGACAACGCAAAAGTAGAAAAAATTTTTATAAACACAAAAAACACACAGACTACGATGACAAAAGTAGGAATAAACGGATTCGGCCGTATCGGTCGTTTTGTATTCCGCGCATCGACGAAGCGCGAGGACATAGAGGTAGTGGCCATCAACGACCTTCTGCCGGTGGATTACATGGCATACATGCTGAAGTATGACACCATGCACGGCCGCTTCGAGGGTACGGTAGACTACGACATGGACAAGAGCCTGCTGATAGTCAACGGCAAGCCCATCCGTGTAACTGCCTGCAAGAATCCGGCAGAGATAGGCTGGGGCGAAGTCGGCGTAGAATACGTGGTAGAATCCACGGGCCGCTTCCTGACCAAGGAACTGGCACAGGGCCACATTGAGGCCGGTGCAAAATATGTTGTTATGTCGGCACCGTCGAAAGACGACACCCCGATGTTCGTATGCGGCGTAAACCAGGACTCATACGTAAAAGGCACACAGTTTGTCAGCAACGCTTCCTGCACCACCAACTGCCTGGCTCCGGTAGCCAAGGTGCTGAACGACAACTTCGGTATTGAATCAGGCCTGATGACGACTGTACACAGCATCACAGCCACTCAGAAGACGGTAGACGGCCCGAGCATGAAAGACTGGCGCGGCGGTCGCGCAGCTTCCGGCAACATCATTCCGTCGTCGACGGGTGCCGCCAAGGCTGTTGGCAAGGTTATCCCCGAGCTGAACGGCAAGCTGACAGGCATCTCCATGCGCGTGCCGACTCTGGACGTGAGCGTGGTAGACCTGACGGTGAACCTGAAGAACCCGGCTACCAAAGAGCAGATCTGCGCCGCTATGAAGGCTGCCAGCGAAGGTGAGCTGAAAGGCGTGCTCGGATACACTGAAGACGCAGTGGTAAGCTCCGACTTCCTGGGCTGCGCGCTGACAAGCATCTTCGACGCTACGGCAGGTGTATATTTGAGCGACAAGTTCGTGAAGGTGGTATCGTGGTACGACAATGAGATCGGCTACTCGAACAAGGTGCTTGATCTGATTGCCCACATGGCCAAGGTAAACGGCTAAGCGGCTCACTGCCAATGACACACAAGGTGCGGTTTGCGACCCTGCAAGCCCGCACCTTGTTGCTTTAGCGCGAGCGCAGGCGCGGCTAAGGGCGGGCTTTAGCTAACCGGCTGCGCGACGAAAGGAAACGCGGCTAAAGCCTGCGCCGGCTCTTTATTCGCGGCTAAAGCCTGCGCCTGCTCTTTATTCGCGGCTAAAGCCTGCGCCGGCACCAAAATTATGGCTACCTGCAAGCTCTTAAGCAGCCAGGCTAAATTAGCTAAAAAAGCTAAATTAGCTAAATTAGCTAAAAGGCAAGAGCCAAAGAAAAAGGCGGCAGCTAAAGAAAAAAAATGCGGGCGGCAAAAGAAAAAAACGGCTCAGTTGTTAATGAGATAAGGTATCGGAAATAATGAAGAAGAAAACTCCCGTCAATAAAAGAATCAGAAAAACCGACATGGCTAAGGCTGTGCTGGATTTCCTGGAAGCTAATCCGAAGCGTTCGTTCAACTACAAGCAGATTGCCTACGGCATCGGTTGCACGCAGGCAGCGGTGCGCAATGACATTCTGAATCTGCTCGACGACCTGGTGGCCGCCGAAGAGATTCAGGAGGTTGCTTTGGGCAAGTACAAGAGTCCGGGCAACCGCGGCAATGTGATGGAGGGCATCTTCAGCCGTCGCAGCAACGGCCGCAACTGGGTGGTGATAGACGACGAAGACATCGCGGTGGCCGAGCGTAACTCGCTGCACGCTCTCAACGGCGACCGTGTGCGCGTGGAGATTTCGGCGTCGCGCCGCGGTGCCGACCCCGAAGCGCGTGTGGTGGAGATTCTGGAGCGCAAGGATCAGAACTTCATCGGCACGGTAAAGGTGGAACGCAACTACGCCGCCCTGGTGCCCGACTCGAAATTCTTAGCCGCCGACATCGTCATACCCAAGAACAAGCTGCGGGGCGCACACTCGGGCGACAAGGGCATAGCGCGTATCACGTCGTGGCCGCAGGATCAGATGAACCCCATAGGCGAGATTGTGGACGTTCTTGGCCGCAAGGGCGAGAACACCGCGGAGATGAATGCCATCTTGGCCGAGTTCGGACTGCCGTATAAGTACCCGGAGAGCGTTGAGGCGGCCGCAGAGAAAATCGACGCGGGCATAACGCCTGAGGAGGTGGCCAAGCGCGAGGATTTCCGCAAGGTGCCGACGTTCACCATCGACCCGCGCGACGCCAAGGACTTCGACGACGCGCTGAGCATCCGCACCATCGGCGAGGGCCGCTGGGAGGTGGGTGTGCATATTGCCGACGTAACGCATTATGTGCAGTACAAGACCATTCTGGAGAAGGAGGCGCGCAAGCGTGCCACGAGTGTCTATCTGGTAGACCGCACCATACCGATGCTGCCCGAGCGCCTCAGCAACGGCATCTGCTCGCTGCGTCCCGACGAGGACAAGCTGACATTCTCGGTAATCTTCACCCTCGACAGCGAGGCAAAGGTGCTCGACTACCGCATCCGCCCCACGGTAATCCGCTCAAACCGGCGTTTCACCTACGAGGAGGCGCAGGAAATCATTGAGCAGAAAAGGGGCGAGTATTCGTCGGAGATTCTCACGCTCGACCGGTTGGCCAAGAAGCTGCGCGAGAAGCGCTACAAGGCGGGGGCGCTGGAGTTTGAACGCGCTGAGGTGCGCTTTGAGATTGACAAGAACGGCAAGCCGCTGAGCGTCTATTTCAAGGAGTCGAAGGATGCCAACAAGCTCATCGAGGAGTTCATGCTGCTGGCCAACCAGACGGTGGCCGCCCACATTGGCGATGTACCCAAGGGTCGCAAGGCCAAGAGCTTCGTCTACCGTGTGCACGACAATCCCGACCCGGAGAAGCTGCAGAACCTTGCGGGCATAGCGGCTCGTTTCGGCTACAAGGTGAATCCCGACGGTACGTCGCGCGAGGTGAACAATAGCCTCAACAGGCTGCTGAAGGACGTCAAGGGGCAGGGCGAGGAGAACATGCTGTCGATACTCACCATCCGCTCGATGGCAAAGGCTCTCTACACCACCGACAACCGCGGCCATTACGGCCTGGCAATGCCGTTCTACACGCATTTCACCTCACCCATACGCCGTTACCCGGACATGATGGTACACCGGCTGCTGCGGCGCTATGCCGAGAATCACCGGTCGGCAAACACGGAGAAGCTGGAGGAACAGTGCCGCCATTGCTCCGACATGGAACAGCTTGCCGCCAACGCCGAGCGCGCGTCGATACGCTACAAGCAGGTTGAGTTCATGCAGGAGCGTCTCGGCGAGGTTTACGACGGCGTGGTGTCGGGCGTTACGGAGTGGGGTCTGTATGTGGAGCTGACGGAGAATATGTGCGAGGGATTGGTGCCTATCCGCGACCTGGCGGACGACTACTACGACTTCGACGAGAAGAACTACTGCCTCATTGGGCGGCGCCATAACCGGCGCTACACTCTCGGCGACGAGGTGAAGGTGCAGGTGGCGCGCGCAGACCTGGAGCGCAAGCAGCTCGACTTTGCGCTGATTGAAGACCACGGCAACCCCAACAAGCCGCTGAAGCAGAAGGAGAAGGAGAGAGGGAAGCAGAAGAGGCGCAAGCAGTGAGGGCGCAAGCGGTAGCCTTGTAGCTAATTTAGCTAATTTAGGGTGGGTTTTTGTATTTGCCCGAAAAGTGTTAATTTTGTAGACATTCCCGGAATGTGCGTCGCAGCAGGCGGCGCGGTTTCGGGAAGGGTTTTTTATATGCAATCAAAGGGAAGTAAGACAGCAGGTATGAAAAGAGTGATACTCACAGCGGGTCTGTGCGCGTTGGCAAGCCTCCCGGCGTTGGCAGGGGGACCGCGCGACACGGTGGTGTCGACGGCAGCCTACGCCTGGGTGGGCGACAGCATTGTGCAGGGTGAATACAAGGCTTACGCCGTGTCGGAAGAGGAGATAACAGGCAATTATAAGGCTCGGCCGAGATATTTCATGCCGGTGGAGCAGACATGGCGGCGCAAGAATGACCTTAGCGCCTATCCGCGTCTGAAGACGCCGGAGAAGCTGCTGGCAGCCGTCTATAACATGGGTCTCGACGAGATGGTGAACGCCGTGGAGGCCGACACCACGCTGCGCACAGGCAAGGAATGGGCGGGCGTGTGGACGCGCGATGTGTCGTACTCCATCATCCTGAGTATGGCGGCGCTGCAGCCGGAGGCGTCGATGACGTCGCTGAAGCGCAAGGTGAACAGTCGCGGGGTGATAGTGCAGGATACGGGCAGCGGCGGCGCGTGGCCCGTCAGCACCGACCGTATGGTATGGCTCCTGGCGGCCTGGGAGGTGTATAAGGTAACGGGCGACCGCGCGTGGCTGGAGTATGCCTACGGGGTAGGGTGCCGCTCCATGGCCGACGACCGCGAGGTGGTATACACGCCGCAGGGCACGGTGCGCGGCGAGACGTCGTTCATTGACTGGCGCGAGCAGAGCTATCCGCGCTGGATGCAGACGGCCGACATCTACGCCTCGGAAGCCTCCAACACCAACATTGTGCATGCCGCCGCCACGGGCATCCTTGGCGAGATGGCCGAGGCGTTGGGCAAGAAGAAGGAGGCTGCGCAGTGGGACGCGCAGAGCCAAGGCATGGCGAAGCTGATAAACGAGGTGTTCTACATGGCCGACAAGGGCTATTACGGCATGTACCGCTACGGGCGTCAGAACCTGCTGATGAACCCGCGCGAGGAGACCCTTGGCGCCGCCCTTGCCATTCTCTACGGCATTGCCGACGCCGAACAGAGCAAGACGATAACGGAGAGTGTGCCGGTAACGCCGTTCGGGCCGGCCATTTTCTTTCCGCAGATTGCCGATATGCCCAACTACCACAACAATGCTCTGTGGCCGTTTGTGGCGGCTTACTGGACTCTTGCCAACGCCAAGGCGGGCAACGGCGAGGGTGTGATGCAAGGCATGGGCTCTATTGTGCGTCCGGCGGCCCTCTTCGCCACCAACAAGGAGAACTTCAACCTCGACAACGGCGACATCTACACGGAGCTGAACTCAAGCAATATGCTGTGGTCGCTGAGCGGCAACATAGCGCTGACGCAGCAGATTCTGTTCGGCATTCATTTTGAGAAGGATGGTTTGCGGATAGCGCCTGTGGTGCCGGAAGCTCTTGCGGGCACTCGCACGCTGGAGAATTTCCCGTATCGGGGCGCGCGGCTGAACATCACGGTGAGCGGCTTCGGCAACAAGATTGCGTCAGTGAAGGTGAACGGAAAGGAGCGCAAGGCTGCCGACGGCTGTTTCCTGAGCGCCAGGGAGCTGAAGAAAGGCGCGGATGTGGTGATTACGCTCAACAACGAGCCTCTGCCTGTGCAGAAGGTGAACAAGACGGCTAATGTGAAGGCTCCGCTGACTCCGGTGGCCCGAATCCTCACCGACGCGGCCACGGGCGGCGATATGCTGCAGTGGAACCCGATAGAGTACATAGGCAGCTACCGTGTCTACCACAACGGCAAGCGTGTGGCTGACACCAACACCACGTCGTGGCCCGTTTCGGAGGTTGGTGAATGGCAGGTTACGGGCATCAGCAGCGACGGTATAGAGGGGTTTGCCTCAGAACCGTGCTATTACGGCCCTGTGGCGGCGTTTCAGCTGCCGGATGAGGGTTTGGTCATGGAGAGCGCTGAAGTGAGCTACAGGCCAAATATAAGCCTCGCAGGGTATCACGGCAAGGGCTTCCGCGAAGTTGACCACGCCACGGGCGAGATTGTGGTGCCGGTGGAGGTGAAAGCGCCGGGGCGCTACGCTGTGATGCTGCGTTACGCCAATGGCAACGGGCCGGTGAACACGGAGAACAAGTGCGCGGTGCGTACGCTGACGCTCAACGGCAACAAGGCGGGTACGGTGGTGATGCCGCACCGCGGGGTGGCCAACTGGAACGACTGGGGCCTGACGAACGCGGTGATTGTGAATCTGCCGGCCGGTAAGAGCAATGTGGGGATTGTGTTCAACAGCTACGACGAAAATATGAATCTGCACACCAATCACGCGCTGATTGACGAGGTTTTGGTGATGCCGGTGGAATGAGTGCTTATATGAAGAGAATTCTTTTTGCGGCTCTTGCGTGCTGTGTGCTTACGGGCTGCGGCGGCGGCAAATGGTGGGGCGACGAAGAGGTGCCTTCGGCCGGTGAGAAGAGTGGTATGGAGAAGCGTGTGAAGAGCGCGGATTACCGTATGCCGCCGGATATGGACTCGCTGCGGCCTATGCTCGACAGGCGTATGCGCCAGGTGTTCAACGACAGCAATTATCTGCACCTGGCTCACGCGGAGTATATGGGCATCAGTCCCATCGACAAACCTGCTGATGTGTTCGCGTCGAAGCGGCCTGTGGTGAAGATTACTGACAGCAAGACGTATGTGCTGGACTCGCTGACGCACTCGGTGCCGTTTTTGGTGCCTGAGGCGCGTACGCTGCTCAACGACATCGGGGAGGCGTTCAACGACACTTTGGCACGGCGGGGGCTGCCTCAGCTGCGGCTGAAGGTTACGAGTCTGCTGCGCACGCGGTCGTCGGTGAAGAGTCTGCGGCGGGTGAACCGCAACGCCACGGAGCGCTCCACGCACCAGTATGGCACTACGTTCGACATCAGCTACAATAAGTTTATAAACGGCAACGGGACGCCGGTGTATGACCCGCGCTACCGGCTGGCCTTGGCGGAAGCCATCTACGACCTGCGCGCCAAGGGGCGCTGCATGGTGAAGTATGAGGTGAAATCGCCGTGCTTTCACATTACGGTGATCAGGTAGGGGCATGGGCTTTGGGTTGACCGGAAGGATTCGAGGCTAAAGCCTTCGCCGGCACCAAAATTATAGTTAGTTTGGGATTGTTCTGCAGAATGCCTGTTGCAGCGGCCATTTTGTCGTTGACCACCTTGGGGAACTTGATAGAGGTGAGGTTGGGGCATGAGGCAAAGGCCGTTGTGCCGAGCTGGTCCATGGTGTCGGGGAGCACCACGTCCGTAAGGCCGCTACATTCCATAAAGCCCTGGAGCTCGATGACACGCAGCGATTTGGGGAATTTGAAATTCACGGTCGTCTGGCGGAAAGCGGCGCCCTTTATGGTAACCACATTCGGAAGCTCTATCCGGCTGAGCTTCACGTCGTTGAGGAACACCGATTCCATCAGTGTAACGATGTTTTTGCCGCCGTTGACGGTGGTCAGCTCCGGGCAGTGGGCGAAAGCGGAGTTGCCGAGGTATGTAACGCTGTCGTTGAGTTCAGCCACAGTCAGCTTGGCGCAGTTGTCGAACACAAGGTTTTCTATGCGGACTATGCGCGGGGGAATCTGCACCGAAGGTATGGGCGCATACTGGAAACAACCCTCCTTGAGCATGCGCAGGCCGGCGGGCAGCGACAGCGAAGGAAGCGCAGACTTGCGGAAAGCGTAGTTGTTGATGACTTTCACCGTGGCCGGGATGCTCACCGACGTAATGGCAGTGTTGCCGTCGAAAGCAAAACAGCCTATCTCGGCCACCGAGTAGCTGTTGCCGTCGATGGTTACCGACTCGGGAATCACCACATCGCCGGTATATTTGTTTCCGGTGAGCGACACGAGTCTGTCTTTGTTTGAGAGAACGATGTACTTGAGCGAGCCTACAACTACCGAATTGCCGCAGCCATATTCATACACGCGCTGGAAACGGCGCCAGTGGTACTGATAGTCGAACCAAGTGCCTTCGGGGCAGTAGAGTGTGGAGGCAGACAGCACTGTGGTTGCGAAAGGGGAGGCCTCGATATCGGGAGCCACAGGGCTTTTGGCGTTGATGGTGCGCAGCTTGGTGGTATTGAAGAAAGCTCCGTACTGAATGTCGCGCAGGGTGGCCGACGGCAAGCTGCCCATCACACTGCGTGCCTCGCCGTCATGCGCCTCGGCATCACCCCCTCGGGACCCGAACTGCTGCAGCGCGGCGAGCTGTATGTAAAGGTCACACGCTTCAGCGAAGCCATTCCTTGCTTCGAACAGCCCGCCGACCGAGGTAATCTGCCGCTGAATATGCGTCTGCGGGCACTTGATCATCTTGCCACATGCTATAAAAACACCTCGCAGTATGCCAAATCGCTCAATACGGTGCTGAAATTGGTGGCCACACCCAAGCCCGATTCGCTGTGGTATTACGAGGCTCGAGCCTATGTAACGGTAATCAACGTCTACGACCTTGTGTCGGATTTTGAAAAATGCAGCCATTATCTGGGGCGCATAGAAGCGCTGCTGCTGCGATACAATGCTCCGCGCAAATAGGTGGAGGACCTGCGTCTCACCATGTTGCTCTACCGGGCCGCGCTCCATCTCGACCGGAAGCAGTATCCCGAGGCGCTGGCCGAGTGCAAAAAGGCGCAGCGGATGAATCTGAAAGGGGTTACCAAACTCATGGCCGACATGAATTTCGCCTACCTGCTCGAGTTCATGGGGGAACCGGCCAAAGCCGAGTAGATTTACCGCCAGATTATGCAGACGAAGGACGAGGAGCTTATCTACAACGTGAATTATGAGAATGCCATGTTCAACTACGCCCTGTTGCTGCTTAAGCAGAAGCGGTATGAGGAGTCGGAAACCATCTGCCTGCACCAGATTCCCAACACCTTCGTTACGGGGCAGAAAAACACACGCGGCGTACTTTATGAGGTGCTTGGCAGGGCTCTTCACGGTCAGGGACGCCACGAGGAGGCTTTTGAAAAGCTGCTGCTGTCGGTCAACACGATCGACTCGCTGCGCAACGAGAAACACATCGACCTGTCGGACGTAACGCAGACTTTTGAGACGCGTCTGGCGGAGATTGAGAAGCGTCAGCCTTCGGCGGGCGGCAGCGGGATAAACTGGTGGATTACGGCGGTGGCTCTTGCGCTGATTCTTATAGCGGGAATATGGAGCGGGGTGGCCATACGGCGCAAGAACGAGCGGCGGCGGCAGAGCAGTCGGCTGAGGCAGTTCGGCGACGTGGAGATGGAGCATTGCCGCTGCGAATCGGCAACTCAGAAGGAGTTTGACGAGGCCAACCGCCGCATAGTGTCGATAAGCATGAAGAAGGGGGAGGCTGACAGTATGTTAGCGTCAGTGAGGGAGATAGCGGAGGCGCCGTCCACCTCCTCGCGCGAGAAAATCAACGGCATACGCAACCTGCTGAAGTCGGTGCCCGTCTCTGACCGCAACTGGGAGATATTCCGCGCCCATTTCGAGAAGGTGCACCCCATCTTCTTCAGCAACCTGAGCAAGCGTCATCCGGGACTTACGCAGGGCGACCTGAAGATGGCGGCGTTTATTGTGATGAACATATCCTCTAAGGAGATAGCCTCACTGCTGTGCCGTTCGCAGCGCACGGTGGAATCGGCGCGCTACCGGCTGCACAAGAAGCTGATGCGCGACGACGACTCCACGCCCATGGCGGAGTATCTGCGCAGCTTTATGGGGTGAGAGCAGCTAAGGCTGAATTGATGTGATTTATGTAACTTATGTGGCAGCGGCGCTCACATAAATAACATAAGTAACATAAATTACATAAGTAACATAAAAGCTCTCAGGCTGCTGCAAAGCAAAAAAGCTACCCGCCTCCGCGGGTAGCTTTTGCTTTGCAGCAACAAGGCGGCAGGTTATTTCTGCAGCAGGGCTTTTACGGCGGCGGCGAGCTGGGCGTCGATGCCGTTGAGCACGTCGGCAGGCTGATTGTAGATGAGGATGTCGGGGTTCAGCTGCTGGTTCTCAAGGGGTTTGCCGTTGCGGTCGAGGCTGGTGACCTGAGGCACGCCGAAGATGATGCTCGGGTCGACCTGCGTCTCCCACCACACAGCCGTCATGGTACCCGGCACGGGAGCGCCCACGAGCTTGCCGATGCCCAGGGTCTTGTAGGTGTAGGGAGTGCCGTGCGCGTCGGAGTAGTTGCACTCGTTGATAAGCATCACGCTGGGTTTGGTCCACTGCGAGAAGGGGTCTGAGCCGATGTACTGGCCGCGCGGCGAGTAGTCTACATACTTCTTGCCGGAGAGGAGCAGCGCCACGTCGTTATGGAGCCAACCGCCGCCGTTATAGCGCGTGTCGACGATAAGGGCGTCGCAGTTGCGGTACTTGCCCAGCGCCTGTTCATAGACCTCGCGGAACGAGGGCGAGTCCATGCCCTGGATGCTGACGTAGCCGATACGGCCTCCCGAGAGGCTGTCGACGATGGCCTGATTGCGGGCCACCCAGCGGTCACGCAGCAGAGCGTTGTTGGCGCCCTGGCTGATGGGTTTCACCGTAATGGTCTTCTGCTCGCCCGAGGGGAGCGTAACGCTGAGGCGCGTCTTGGAGCCAGCCTTGCCGGCCAACAGAGGGAAGTAATCCTCACCGGCTTTCACGGGCTGACCGTCGATGGCTGTGATGATGGTGCCGGGCACAATCTCCTTCTTGTTGAAGAGAGGACCGCGTGCAATCACCTCGCTGATGCGCAGGCCGTCGCCACGGTATTCGGGGTCGAAGAAGGCGCCGAGATAGGCAGTGGCGGTGAGCGGCGACGAAGAGCCGTAGGCGCGGCCGCCCGTGTGGCTGGCGTTGAGCTCGCCCAGAACCTCGCTGAGCAGCTCGGCAAAGTCGTAACGGTTGTTGATATAGGGCAGGAAGCGGCCATATTCCTCCGTGTAGCCGTTCCAGTCGATGCCGTGGATATTCTTGTCGTAGAACTTGTTCTGCACCAGACTCTTCATGTGGTCGAACATATATTCGCGTTCTGCCGGAGCGTTGAGCGACGATTTGGCGCGGAAGTCGATGGATTTCACATCACCCGAGCCCAGGTCATAGCTCTTGATGGCGCCGTTGGCCACCGTGTAGAGCTTCTTCGAGGCACTGTCGGGGAGGAGACGTCCGTAGCCCCAGCCCTTCTTGAGCATCTTCGGCTTCTGCTCCTTGAGGTCCATTACCCAGAGGTCGCCGTCGTCATCAAACGACGTTACATAATAGAGCTTGTCGCCCTTGGGGTTGAGCCAGAAGTCGCCTAAAGAGGAAGAATTGGGAGTGAGGAGCTGCCGGCGGTCGTGGCGGTTGGCGAAGTCCAGAGGAGCCTTTTTAGCCTCCTTTTTGGCCTCAGCCTTGGCTTTCTTACCTTTGCCTTTGGAATCCTTCTTATCGTTGGCTTTAGCCTCCTTCTTGGCCATTTTCTCCATGGTTTCGTCGAGGGCTATGTCCTCCTTCGAGCGGTTGAACTTCTCGTAGGCGTCGGGGTCGAGCCACATCACGAAGACGTCGGTCTGCGAGCCCCAGGAGCCGTGCGAGCGGTAGCCGTTGCGGTCTGATTCGTAGAGCACGCCGCGGCCGTCGGGCGTCCAGCGGGCGTTGCCGTCGGAGTAGCCCGACTCGGTGAGGTTGACAATCTCTTTGCCGTCGGCCGAGATAGCGGCCACGTCAGAGTTGTTCCAGCCACCCTTGCCGATGTATCCGTTGAAGAGAATCCATTCGCTGTCGGGGTGCCATGAATAGCTCAGGTCGCCGTCGGTGTATGAATAGGCGTACTGACCCGGCATCACCACCGTTGTCTTGCCTGATTGCAGGTCGAGGACACAGAGCGTGGTGCGGTTGCGCAGGAAAGCCACCTTCTTGCCGTCGGGGCTGATGACGGGCTGGAAAGCGTCGCCTTCGCCGGTGTTGAGCGGCGTCTCGGTGATAGTCTCGGCGTAAGTGAACGAGGGGTCCTTCTTGCCAATTTCAGCCTTGTAGAGCTGCCAGCGGCCGTCGCGTTCGGAGTCATAGACCATGAAGCGGCCGTCGGGGCTGAAGCTGACGGTGCGTTCCTGTCCGGGAGTGGCGGTGATGCGGCGCGTGGTGGAATAGTCGGCGGGAGTGGTGAAGATGTCGCCGCGCACCACAAGAGCCACCTCATCGCCGGCGGGGGCGAGAGCCATGCGCGAGGTGCGCGTGTAGGCCACAGGTTTCTCGGTCTGCTCGCCATTGTCGGCAACGATAGTTACGGGGAGCTTCACCGGCTCCGAGCCGGCCGTCATGGTGTATATTTCGCCGTTCTGGCTGAAGGCCATGTTGCCGTTCTGCGCCACGCTGAGGGTGCGCACCGGGTGCTTGGTGAAGTGGGTGAGCTGACGGGGAGTAGTGCCGTCGAGAGAGGCGGCATATACGTTGAGGGTGGAGTCGGCCTCGCTCACATAGTAGAAGCTGTTGCCGCCGCCCCACTGCGGGTTGACGCTGTGATAGGGGGTGTGAGTGAGCTGGCGGAACACGGGTTTGCCGCTCAGGGCGCCTTCCACGAGCCAGACGTCGCTGGTGCCCGACGACTGTTCATGCTTGCGGAATTTGTCTTCGTAGCCCTTTTTGTCGGTGTAGAGGATGCGTCCGTTGTTATCCACCGAGAGGGAGATGGCGGGGAGGCTGAGGAGGAGTTCCGGGCGGCCTCCGCTTACGGGCACGGTGTAGAGCTGCGGGAAGACGTAGCCGTTGATGGCCTTCTGCGAGGGCATGATGTTGCCTGTGAAGATGATTTTGTCGCCGGCGAAGGCTAAGGGGGTCTCAGAGCCGCTGTGGGTGGTGAGACGGCGCGGCTGACCGCCGTTGGCGTCAACGATGAAGATGTCGGTGGAGCCGTTGCGGTTCGACGAGAAGGCTATCTGCTTGCCGTCGGGGCTCCATACGGGGCTGCTGTCGTAGGCGTCGACGGTGGTGAGACGTGTGGCCTGCCCGCCGGTGTAGGGCACGGTGTAGATATCGCCGCGGAAGGTGAAGGCGATGGTGTTGCCGTCGGGACTTATGGCCGTGTTGCGCAGCCACAGAGGAGCCCCGTCAGAGGCTGCCTGCGACGCGGCACAGACCATGGCCATGGCGGCCGTCAGAAGGATTTTTTTCATATTGGAAGTAAGGTTAGATTCAGGGGTATGAGAAGAGAGATTTTTCAGGGTATGGACGCCGAATTTTCGGGCTGTTAAAAAAGAAGAGGCCGGCGCCCCTGAGGAGACACCGGGCCTTTTCTGTGTTTGTCAGACGAAGCGGACGAGGGCGGGGCGGAGGACCCTCCAGCGGCCCCCTTCAAAGATTGCGGTGCCGGGGTTCTCTGTTGCCACGGCCTCTTTGCCGTAGGTGTCGGGGTCTTCGAGCTCGCAGCTGCCGGCCAAGAGCAGGTCAGGGTTGGCGAGGATGCGTGCTTCCACCTCGGGGTCTTCCACCACGGTGTAGATGCCCGACACGTTGTCGGAGGTTTCAAGGCGGAAGACGGAGTGCTGCGGGTTGAGGCTGCGCTCGGCACGCACGAACATACCTTCGCGGTTGGCGCGACCCAGATATATCACGCGGCTGCCCTTGGCGGATGCCGATACGCGGCCGGAGACTGTTGTGGGGGCTGCGGCAGCCACGGGGTTTGTCTGCGTGGCGCGCGAGTCGGCGTAACGGTCGTTGATGGTGGGCGCCGGGGTGCGGTCTTCCACACGCAGTTCGGCACGGGGCTCAACACGCGGCTCGGCATGAGTGGTGTCGGCGGCTTCGCGGGCGCGGTTGCTGAGGCGGTCGGCGTCGGCTTTCTCCTTTTCCTGACGCAGGTAGTTGAGATGATATTTATACTCCTCGCAGGCGCGGCGCAGCTCCACGTTCTCGGCGCGGAGGCTCTCTATGATGCGCTGCGACTCGTCGGCTTCGGGGGTGTTGTCGTCGGCATGGCGGTCGGAGTGCCGGCGTGTGCGGCGGTCGTCGCGGCGCTCATCGCTGCGGTCGTCGCGGCGCTCTTCCTCTTCGTCGTCATCGTCGCGGCGACGGTTCTTCTCGGCGTCCTGACGCTTGAAATAGCGGGCTGCGTAGATGACCAACACAACCACCAGCACCACGAGGATGCAGAGGATGACGATATACACCGTTGAGGAGCCTGAGTTCTCGCCCTCGGCGGCGGCTTCCTGCTGCATTATGGAGTCTTCGGCCACCTGCAGCGACGAGTCGGCCTGAGCCTGCTGCGTCATCATGGCGTTGGGCAGAGTGTTGGTGTTCACCGTGTCGGGAGCCGGTTCTTCGGCGGTCTCCTCGGTGGTTTCCTCGGTGGGTTCGGCCTCTGCGGGCGTTTTCAGCTTCATGCCTTTTACGCGCTTGCGCACCTGGCTCTGGGCAAAGCCTGTGGAGGAATAGTTGCCGGGAGCCACAACGGCTTTGGCGGCGTAGGCCACAAGCTCATCCTTGCCCCATGCCTCGTAGCCGGAAGCCGAGGGGAGTTTGCGGTTGAAGAGCTGCAGATTCTCTTTGTCTTTGTCGTTGCGGAGCTTGCCTTTGATGGCCGCACGGGTCGACACGTTGATGTCGTCGATGTAATCGGAGCCGGCGTTGGCGTTGCGCAGATACACCAGGGCGGCGTAGGTCTGAGCCTGTTCCAGTTCGTCGGGAGTAACGGCCCGGACTGTGGCAAGCGGTATAAATAGGGCTAATACAGCTATAAGCGCGCAGATATTTTTCATGATTTGTGATGTAATTACAGATTTGGCACAAAGTTAACACAAATCTTTTAAAGAGCCAAGCCTGCAAGAGGAGAGCGGCGGCTAATGCACTGTGAAGATGGGGGGCACGAAGGCGTCGGGGATATGCTCTATGTTCCACAGGGGTGCGTTGCCGCTCACGGCGATGACGTCGAAGCGCGCCTCGGCCATGTCGGCTTCCGGTCCCTGCAGGGTGTGTAGATATGCGTTGGCGGCGCGTGTTAGAAGGGTAATCTTTCGCGGACTGACGGCGGCCATGGGGTCGGTGAAGGTGCCGCTGCGCGCTTTCACCTCCACAAAGGCAAAGAGGGTGCCCCGCTGCGCCACTATGTCAATCTCCACGTGTCCCGATGGCGGCGACCAGTTGCGGTGGCGTATGACGAAGCCCTTGCTGACGAGATAGTCGGCGGCGGCCTGCTCGGCCATGCGGCCATATTCCTGATTCTGCGGCGAGGCGGGGTTCATAATGCTTAGGACTGCGTTTAAGAAACTGGCAAAGAGGCTATCTGCCGCACTATGGCGAGGGCGTCGGCCACGCTGTTGACGTTGCTGACGAGCATGGAGCGGCGTCCGTTGTTGTCGCGCAGCTTGGAGCGGCGAGGCTCAATCTGGAAGTAGGTGATGAAGCGGCCGAAGGCTGCCGAGCGGTAATAGGCCTCGTTGTCGGAGTCGGGGAAGTAGAGATACATATTGCCGCCCTTGAGGTGCAGGCGCTCAATGCCGAGGCGGCGGGCGCCGGCTCTCAGCGGCACTATGTTGATAAGTTCTTCCGTGGGGTGCGGAATGGCACCGAAGCGGTCGCGCAGCATCGCGCGGAACTCGTCGGCGGCGGTGTCGGTCTCCATGGCGTCGAGGCGGCGGTAGAGGGTGATGCGCTCCGGCTCCTGAGGCACATAGGTGGAGGGTATGAGCAATTCCATGTCGGTCTCCACGGTGGTGTCGGCCACGTACTCCTCCTCCTGCCCGGCGTGTTGGTCGGGGGCGAGGTCGGCGAACTCGGTGGTGCGCAGCTCTATTACGGCCTCTTTGAGGATGCGCTGATAGACTTCGTAGCCGAGGTCGGCGATGAAGCCCGACTGTTCGGCACCGAGGAGGTTGCCGGCGCCGCGTATGTCGAGGTCCTGCATGGCAATCTGTATGCCGGCGCCCAGGCCCGAATAGCTCTCAATGGTCTGGAGGCGGCGGCGCGCCACGGGGTTCAGCTCGGCACCCGGCGGCACGAGCATATAGGCGAAGGCTTTGCGGTCTGAACGGCCCACGCGGCCGCGCAGCTGATGCAGCTCGCTGAGGCCGAAGCGCTGCGCGTTGTCGATGAGGATGGTGTTGACGTTGGGCATGTCGATGCCGTTCTCCACAATGGTTGTTGAGAGGAGGATGTCGTAGTCGCGTGCCTGGAAATCGAGGATGGCTTTCTCCACCCTTTCGGGGGGCATCTGACCGTGGGCGCGCACCACACGGGCGTCGGGCACCAGGCGGTGAATCATGTTCTCGAGCACGTCGAGGCGCTCGATACGCGGGGTGATGAAGAAGACCTGACCGCCGCGCGAGAGCTCGAAGTTGATGGCCTCGCGCACGGTGTCGTCGCCAAGGCCGGTAACGGTGGTTGCCACGGGGCGCCGGTTGGCCGGGGGCGTGTCGAGGTTGCTGAGGTCGCGGGCGCCCATGAGCGAGAACTGAAGGGTGCGTGGGATGGGGGTGGCCGACAGGGTCAGCGTGTCGACGTTGACGCGCATCTGCTTGAGCTTCTCCTTGACGGCTACGCCGAATTTCTGCTCCTCGTCGATGACAAGCAGGCCTAAGTCGTGAAATTTCACCGACTTGCCAATGAGCTTGTGGGTGCCGATGATGATGTCGATTTTGCCGGCCTCGAGTTCTTCGAGAATCTGTTTCACCTCCTTTGGCTTGCGGGCGCGCGAGAGGAAATCGACTCTCACGGGCATCTCTTTGAGGCGTTCGGCAAAGGTGTGGTAATGCTGCATTGCCAGCACCGTTGTGGGCACGAGCACGGCGGTCTGTTTGCCGTCGACGGCGGCTTTGAAGGCGGCGCGTATGGCGAGTTCGGTCTTGCCGAAGCCCACATCGCCGCACACAAGGCGGTCCATGGGACGCGGGCTCTGCATATCGGCCTTGATGTCCTGAACGGCGCGAAGCTGGTCGGGGGTGTCTTCGTAGAGGAAGGAGGCCTCCAGTTCATGCTGCAGGTAGGTGTCGGGAGAGAAGGCGAAACCCTTTTCCTGCTGCCTCTGTGCGTAGAGGCGGATGAGGTCGCGGGCAATGTCTTTTACCTTGCTCTTGGTGCGGTCTTTGAGGCGTTGCCAGGCGCCGGAGCCGAGCTTCGACAGCTTGGGAGGCACGCCTTCGGCGCCGCGGTATTTGCTGAGCTTGTGGAGCGAGTGGATGTTGACCAGGATGATGTCGTCGTTCTGATAGAAGAGCTTAATCATCTCCTGGGTCTTTCCGGCCACGTCGGTGCGTATGAGACCGCCGAAGCGGCCAATGCCGTGGTCGGCGTGGACCACGAAGTCGCCCTGTTCCAGCTTCTGCAGCTCGCGCAGACTCATGGCCAACTTGCCGCCGCGGGCGCGCTCCGACCGCAGGTTATAGCGGTGGAAGCGGTCGAAAATCTGATGGTCGGTGAAGAAGCACGACTTGGAGCGGTGGTCGGCGAACCCGGCATGGAGGGTGGGGCTCACGGGTATGAAGCTGAGGTCGGCGGCCTCCTCGCGGCGCTCGGCGAAGATGGCTTTGAGGCGGTCGGCCTGCGTGGCGTTGTCCGACAGCAGGTAGATGCTGTAACCCTCTTTGTGATAGCGGGCAAAGGAGGAGGCTATGAGGTCGAAGTTCTTGTGATAGAGTGTCTGCGGCTCTGTGCTGAAGGCTATCACGGCGGCATCTTCGGCAGTGTCTGCGGAGGCTTTGGCGGCCTCTTTGGCGGCGCCGTAGACCACGGTGCGCATCTTCTGCATGGCGGCGGCGAAGGCCTTCGGCGACACCACTTTGAGCAATGCGTCGGGGTCTCCCTCGCCGGTGATGTCCACCTCGGTGGCCAGGGTGGAGGCGGCGATGCTCTCAATGCGCTGCTGCACAAACTGCGGGTCGGCGGCGAAGAGCACGGTGTCCTCGCCGGCAAAGTCGAGCAGCGACACGCCGCCGTTCTGCTCCTCGGCGGCCATGTCGGGCATAATGGTAACCTCGTCGGGGGTCTCGGTGCTGAGCTGCGTCTCCACGTCGAAGTTGCGGATGGAGTCCACCTCGGTGTCGAAGAAGTCTATGCGGTAAGGCTGGGGGCAGGCGTAAGAGTAGACGTCGAGGATAGAGCCTCTGACGGCAAACTGACCCGGCTCATAGACGTAATCGGTCTGGCGGAAGCCGATGTCGAGCAATTGTTGGCGAATCTCCTTTACGGGAATCTCCATGCCCTTTTTCACCACGATGCGCTTGGCGGCGATGCCTCCGGGAGCGGGCACTTTCTCGGCCAAGGCTTCGGGGGAGGTTACCAGGAAGCGCATCTTGCCGGTGTTCCAGGCGTCGAGGGCCTCAGTGCGGAGAATCTGCGCCGGCGGGTCGGGCTGCCCGTATTTGATGTCGCGGCGATAGCCCGAGGGGAAGTATTTGACGCTGTTGTCGGCGTCTGCGCAGAGCCGCGACAGGTCATGATATATGTAGCCGGCGGCATCGGGGTCGTCGGCTACAATGATATAGGGTTTTTGGAGCTTTTTGAGGCGGCTGAGGAGCATGGCGGTGGCCGAGCCGCACAGTCCGCTGAGGATGACGCGCCTGTGGCTGCCCACGGCGGCGTCTACGGCTTTCACCGTGGCCGCCGTGGCAAAGATGCGCGATAATTGCTCAAGGGTGGTACTCATTTTCTTTTGAGGGCGGTTGGTAGCTAAGGTAGCTACTGTAGCTACCCGCTGTCAGAAGGGGAAATTGATGCCCATGGTCACCTGGGCGTTTGAGGAGAGGGGCACTCCCTGCTTGCAGAGCTTGCCGGGTACCCGGTCCATGCCTAAGAAGAAGTTGAAGCCGGTCAGATGCAGATTTGCCACCCAGCCGAAGGAGGCGCCGAAGGTACCCACGCCCAGGTTGACGCCGCCCGAGAAGATACGGCAGGGCGCTATGTTGGCCGACAGGCGGAAATCGGTGGTGGTGAAGTCGCCGGCCAGGCGCGTGGTGTTGAGCAGGCCGAAGGTGAGCTTGTTGTACATGGGCAGCGCATACTGCACGCCGATGTTGAGGGTGGCGTGCGGCATGGAGGTGCGGCCCCCCTGGTCGCCCATGTCGTCGAGCTCGTAAATGGCCGAGAAATCGTCGCGCAGACGGTCCCATTCCTTGGAGAAGGAGTTGGGGGCGTCATCGTCGGCGTTGAAGGTATATTTGTCGGTGGTGAACGTCTTCTCGCCGTTAGTGGTGGCGAGCATGTCGTTGTTCCAGCTGATGAAGCCCAGGTCGAGGAGGGCGAGGCTGACGGTGAGACCCTTCACGGGTGTCTCGTAGACGGCGCCTAAGTCAAGAGCCATGCCGAAGCCGTTGAGGCCCGTGCCGTCCACGTCAATGCCGTTGACGTAGCGGTGGCCGGTGCGGTCGTTGACCTTGGTCTTGTAGGTGAGGCCTTTGACGGACGAGCGCAAATCGGCGTCGGTGGTAACGGTCCATTCATTCTCGCCGAGCACCAGGTTGGCGTTGCGCATGTGGGCGTCCATGTAGCCGCCGCCGAGCATGAATTTGAGGGTGGCGCCCACGCGCAGACCCTTCATCACCTGACGCGAATGGCCGAAGGCTATCTCGCCGTAAGCCACGCCCGAGGCACGCAGGTCTCCTAAGTCGTAAGTCTTGTTGGCAACGCCGTTCTTGAGCAGGTTGAACATCTCGCCGGGCACCTTGACGCTGACGTCGGCAACGGCGTTTATCGACACGGTGTTGTAGCCGCCGAAGGCCTTGAAGCCGGCCGAGAGAATGCCGATTTTATCGAGCGTGCCTATGCGGTTGACGTCGTTGATGTTCTTCAAAACCTCGTCGCTGCTCAGCTTGGGGTTCATGAAGGTGGTCGTCTTGCCGTCCACGTTATAGAGCACGTCGCTGATGCCTAAGTTGCCGTGCAGCCCCACGTTGAGGTTGCCGAGAGCGGGCATTGAGATGAAGTTCTGCGAGTTGCCGAAGGCAGGGTTCATCTGGTAGCGGTAAGTGTAGTCTTCCACGAAATATCCGGAAGAGAGGTCCTGAGCCCGCAGAGCAGTCGGCAGCAGGATCATGGCGGCCATTGCCGCGCTGATGATAACTTTCTGTTTCATGTGTTGATGTCGTGCGGGTTAGAGTTCTTTCTGATAATATCCGGATACCACGGGACGTATGTTGGTGAGAGTGATATTCATGTCGGGAGCCAAGGGGGCAGTCTGCTGACCGGGCGTAACCAGGGCGGTGAAGCGAATGCCGTCGAGGTTGCGTATCTGGCCGGTGATGCGTATGGCAATCTGCTGATTCTGCGCTCCGGCGTTCACCGTGGCGCCTTCAATCTGCACGTTGTTGATCTGGCGACCCTCTTTGTCGATGGGATAGCCGGTGAGCTGCAGGTTGACGGGCAGGTCGGTGGAGACGATGGCGTTGACCGTCAGGGTCTCGATGGTAACGGCGTCGAGGTCTTCGCTGCTCCAGCCGTCGAGGGCGTCGGTGTACAACAGTTTTGAGCCGTTGGCAAACTCCAAGGGCGCCACAATGGTGTAACGGCCCTGCACATTGCCGTAGTCATAGCCGAGGCGGAAGTCCTTGACCTGCTGGCGCGGCACGCGGGTGTCGTTGAAGGCCACGGAGAGGCGCGCGGGGATGCCGTTGCCGCTCAGCACGTTGCCTAACGAGGCGTAGGCTATGTGCTCGGGAGTGCCGAAGCCGGGATAAACGGGCGAGGGCATCGCGGGCGACATGACGTAGTTGTTGGTGGCGCTGCGGCCTATGGTGAAGAAGGGGGCGTCGGGGCTGTAGACACCCACTTTCTGCCCGTCGGCGGCGTAAGAGGTGATGGCCATGCCGCTCTGCGCCGTCAGACCAAGGCTGCTCAGCGGGTTGGAGATGGAGAAGTAAATCTGCGGGTTGACAAGGCGCAAATCGGTGCCGGGCTGCGACAGCACGTCGGGCAGGCCGGTGATGTTCACGTCGTTGACGTTGAAGTCCTCGATGTCGTAGTTGATAAGGCCGCTGAAGGTGGTGATGTCGATGTCAGAGATGGTGAAATCGGTGCGCACGCTCAGGGTCTTGGGCAGCGAGAGTGTGGAGAGGTCGGAGGGGTTGATGGTGAGGGTGGCGGAAGCCAGCGCCAGGCGGTCGGAGAAAGAGAGATGATGTGCGGCCTCGTTGAATTTCAGGTCGGTGTAAGAGGCGTCGATGGCGGTGGCCGTCAGGGTCAGGCTCACGGCGTTGCCGTTGGCGCTCAGGCTCGGTATGGTGAGCACGCCTGTCTTGGGGTCATACTGCCCGGGAGTGTTGCTCAGCGTCAGGCCGCGCGGTATGTTGAAGCGTATGTTGCTCAGACGCAGGGTGCGCAGGTTGCCCTGCAGCTGCGGCAGACTGATTTTTATGATCAGGCTGATGGAGCCGCCCACTCTCTCTATGCCTGAGATTGAGGTGCTGACGTTGTCGGCTTCGGCGGTGAAGGTGGTGCCGGGGCCGGTGAAGTCTACTTTGAGGCTCGAGGCGTAGCGGCGCCCTTTGCGACTGCTGCCGAAGGGGTTGTCGGGTATGTTGACGGTGGCTGTGGTGGGTGCCACGTAGGGTGCGGGGAGATGGATGGGGCTGACGCGGATGCCCGAGGAGTGTAAGTCGCCGTTGTCGACGTAGGCGTAAGCGCCGTCAACCTCTTTCACTTTGCTGTCTGATTTGAGGTCGAAGATGCTGCGGAGGGTAACAGCGTCGATGTTTACGGGCACGGTTAGATTGTCGACGTTGACGCGCACGGTGGTGTCCACGTCCGAGAGGTCGTACTTGTCGTCGATGCAGCCTGTGAGGGCCGGCAGCGACAGGGCCACGAGGGCTGCCGCCATTACGCGACGCGACGCCTTACCCGCTTTTTTGGGAGTTAGTTTCATAAATTGGAGTTAGGTTAATGAGTTGATGTGGTGGCTTGGTAGCTAATTTAGCTATTTTAGCTAAGGTAGCTGCTTTAGCTAAGAACCCTAAAAACGCACAAAATTAATAAATTTTTCTTAAAAAAGCAAAAGGCGGCCGCGGGTAAGGAGTTTAAGGAGCTTAAGGTGTTTAGGGCGGGCGCAGAGGGGCTTAGCGGCTAAAGCCTGCGCCTGCACCAAAATTATGGCTACCTGCAAGCGCTTAGGCTACCCGGCTAAAAAAGCTACCCCCCCCCGGGCTATTGCTTGCGGAGAAGGCGGTGGTATTCGGCGGGGTTGGCGAGCAGGTCAAGGGCGGCGCGCACGGCGGGGTCAAAGGATACCTCGGCGGCGGTGGCGGCGCGCTCAAAGCCGTAGCGCTCAGCCAACATGGGCACTAAGAAGCGCTCAATCTCGGGTCGCGCCTGTTTCAGCTCCTGCCGCGCGTCGCGCTGCAAGGCTTTGCTCAGGCCGGCAAAGGCGGCTTCCGTAGCCTCGTTCATGCTGCCCTCCTCGCGGGCAACGCGTTTCAGCTCCATCAGACCCTTCTCCAGGCGCGATTCATAATGCAGCGCCGTGTCGGGCAGGGTGGTAACGAACTCCTCCCATACCTCGTCGGTCATGGTGAAGGGCGCGTTGCCCTGATGGGCGGCATAGCGGCGGTTGGCGTAGTCGAACATATAATGGCTGCTGAGGAGGTTGTATATCAGCTCCTGATGCGCTATGGTGTCGTTGACGCGCAGTTCGGGCTGCAGTCCGCCGCCATCCTTCACCGGGCGCCCTGCGGCGGTGTAGAAGGTCTTGGCCAGTGAGTCGGGCGTATAACCCGGGTGGCCCGATTCGTCGCGGTGGCTGTAGTCGAGAGCCTGGATGAGGCGCCCCGACGGAATGTAGTATTTGGCGGTGGTGAGCTTGAGCATACCGTCGTAAGGCATGGGCAGCGTGCTCTGCACCAGACCTTTGCCAAACGAGCGCTCGCCGATGAGCACCGCGCGGTCATAGTCCTGCAGCGCCCCGGCGAAGAGCTCGGAGGCGGAGGCAGAGCCGCGGTTGATGAGTACGGCAAGTGGGATGTCGGGGAAGATAGGCTCCTGGCGCGTCTTATAGACCTGCTCGAGGCGTCCGTCGCGGCCGCGCGCCTCTATTATCTTGCTCCCTTTGGGCAGGAACATGGAGGCAATCTCCACAGCCTGACTGAGGAGTCCGCCGCCGTTGTCTTTGAGGTCGAAGATGATGCCTTTCAGCTCCTTGTCGGCCTTGAAGCCTTCGAGCACGCGGCGCACCTGCTCGGCGGTGTCGTCGGGCGAGAAGGTGGAGAGGGCTATGTAGCCAATGTGTCCGGGCAGGATGGCCGAGTAGCTCACCGCGGGCACCACAATCTTGGCGCGCTCAATGGTTACGGTAATCACCGAGTCGGGCGCGTAGGGGCGCACCACGGTGATGGTGACGGGGGTGCCGGCCTGGCCGCGCAGATGCTTGGTGATGAAGTCGCCGTTGCGGCCGCGGGTGTCAATGGTGTCCACGCGTATAATCTTGTCGCCCGAGCGCAGACCGGCTTTTATGGCGGGCATACCCTCCATGGGGTCGGTGAAATAGCCCTGACCGTTGTAGGTGGCTATGCGAATGCCTATGCCGCCGTATTCGCCCGAGGCGTCGCGGCGGAAGCGGTCGGCCTCCTCGGCAGAGTAATATTCAGTGTAGGGGTCGAGCCCGGCCATGGCGTAGTTCATGCCCAGATGCAGCAGCGAGTCTACGTTGAGCGAGTCAACGTAATACTGCTGCAGCTTGACCAGAAGGTCGCTGCCTGTGCGGATGGCGTGCTGCAGGTTTGTCTCGGGACTTTTCTGCGCCGATGCCGCAAAGGCGCCAAGCAGCAGGGCGCTCACAGCGGCTAATATTTTCAGATGTTTCATTTTAATGCTTTTCTACCGGCGGATGCGGATAATCAACGGTGAAGTGCAGACCGCGGCTCTCCTTGCGCTCCATGGCCTGACGCATTATCAGATAAGCCACGTTGATGATGTTGCGCAGCTCGCAGAGCTGACGGCTGGGCTTGCTCACCTTGAAGAGGCGCTCGGTCTCCTCATAGAGGATGTCGAGGCGGTTCCAGGCGCGTTTCAGGCGCAAATCAGAGCGTACTATGCCAACGTAATAACCCATAATCTGGTTTACCTCCTTGATGCTTTGGGTTATGAGCACCATCTCTTCGGGATGCACGGTGCCCTCGTCGTTCCAGAGTGGGATGTCGGTGCGATAGTCGTATTCGTGCAGATGCTCGGCGGCGTGTCGTGCGGCCGCGTCGGCGTACACCACGGCCTCGATGAGCGAGTTGGAGGCCAGGCGGTTGCCGCCGTGCAGACCTGTGCGCGAACACTCGCCCACGGCGTAGAGGCGCTTGATGCTCGACTCGCCGTTGAGGTCCACGGCAATGCCGCCGCAGAGATAATGGGCCGCCGGAGCCACCGGGATGTAGTCTTTGGTTATGTCTATGCCCAGGCTCAGGCACTTGGCGTAGATGTTGGGGAAGTGCTTCTTGGTCTCCTCGGCATCCTTGGCGGTAACGTCGAGGTAAACGTGGTCGGAGCCGGCGGCTTTCATCTCCGAGTCGATGGCGCGTGCCACGATGTCGCGGGGAGCCAGGCTCAGACGCGGGTCATAGCGGTGCATGAACTCCTCGCCGCGAATGTTGCGCAACACGGCGCCATAGCCGCGCATGGCCTCGGTGATGAGGAACGACGGGCGGTCGCCGGGATGATAGAGCGCCGTGGGATGAAACTGTATGAACTCCATGTCGCGCACGGTGCCTTTGGCGCGGTAGGTCATGGCAATGCCGTCGCCGGTGGCAATGAGCGGATTGGTGGTGAGGGTGTATACGCCGCCCACACCGCCGGTGGCCATAAGGGTTACGCGCGCCAGGAAGGTGTCTACCTGCCCTGTGGCCTCATTGAGCACGTAGGCCCCGTAGCAGGTGATGTCGGGCGTGCGGCGCGTTACTATCCGCCCCAGATGATGCTGGGTGAGAATCTCTATGGCGAAATGGTTCTCGAAGATGTCTATGTTGGGGTTTCGGCGCACTGCCTCCACCAATTTTTCCTGAATCTCGGCGCCGGTGTTGTCCTGATGATGCAGAATACGGAACTCGGAGTGTCCGCCTTCGCGGTGCAGGTCGAAGTCGCCGTTCTCTTTCTTGTCGAAGCTCACGCCCCAGTCAATGAGCTGACGAATCTGTTCGGGGGCGTTGCGCACCACCATCTCCACAGCCTGCGGGTCAGAGAGCCAGTCGCCGGCCACCATGGTGTCGTGGATATGTTTATCGAAATTATCCACCTCGAGGTTGGTGACGGAGGCCACGCCACCCTGCGCGAAATAGGTGTTTGCCTCTTCAAGAGTGGTTTTGCAAATCAGAGCCACGCGGCCGTGGCGGGCCGACTTCAGCGCAAAGCTCATGCCGGCGATGCCCGAACCCACTACCAGATAATCATATTTGTAGATCATTGCTTTCTTTGCGGCATACTCAAGGCGTGCCTGTTTGTGGTGTTGATACAACTGCGGGCCGCGATGCCCCGTCAGGCCCCGCGACTCTTCTTTATTCTTTGCAAAGTTACAAATTATTTCCTATTGTTGCCGCCGATAGTGTATTTTTTCGTAAATTTGCAGACTTTTCAGGCCCGTGCCGCAGAGCCGGGCAAGACCATCACCAAATAAAATAGAATAGTATGAAAAAATTTCTAGCCACCGGCCTTTTGCTTGCAGCGTCGGCACTGCAGGCTTCTGCCACCGATGACGTTACGGTGGTGCTTGATGCCGATTTCACTCAGTTCACAGAGGGCACCCCGGCCAAGCCGGTCGATTTCCCGTCGTACGGCACGGGGTCCTTTACTTCTTATTTCTCGGGCTGGTACTCGTCGAAGATTGCCAAAGCCGGGGGCGCGCTGATTATCAAAGACGGCGGCTATGTGCAGACCAAATCCTGTAATGTGTCGGCCCACGGGGGTGTGATGCGCATCAGCTCGCGCGTGCGTATGACCGACGCCTATGGCGGCATTCTCAAAATCTCGGCCGGTTACTCCACCGCCGGCAGCACCACAGTGATGCTCACCGACTCGCTGTGGCACGATGTGTCGGTGGTAATTGCGGGCGGCACGTCGTCAACGCGCATCAAGGTTGAGCCGTCGCTGTCGGCCTCGGGCGTATTGCTGCAGAACCTGAAGGTGGAACAGAGCGCCGGTTTCATCGCCGCGCCGGTGGCATATCAGCCCACGCAGGCCGACGGGGTGTCGTTCACGGCGCGCTGGAAGAGTGTGAGCGGCGCCACGGCTTATCTGCTCAATGTATACAGCTACAACGGCACCGAAAAGGTCTACAAGCTCAAGGAGCAGAATGTGGGCACGGCGCTGAGCTACAAGGTAACGGACCTGGACCCCGCGGTGCAGTATTATTACACTGTGCAGGCCACTAACGGCACGGGCGTGTCGGACCCCTCGGAGGAGATTCGTGTTGTGAAGGTCATCTCTTCGTTGGCCACGCCGCAGGGTCTGAGCGGCAAGGCCGATTCGGTGCGGCTGCAGGCTTCGTGGCTGCCGGTGAAGGATGCGCAGCATTATGTGCTGAACGTGAGCGGGGTCATCAACTGTGTGGCCGACAAGGAGGTGAAGCTGCTGTCAGAATCGTTCTCCAAGGTTACGGAGGGCACTCTGAGCAACATTGAGTTCACCACCAAGCCGCTGAGCAACTTCACTTTCATGCCGGGCTGGGAAGGCTCTGAATTGGGTCTGGCGGCGGGCCATATTGTGATTTCGCCTTACGGCTCCACGGGTTATGTGGCCACTCCGCTGCTCGACATGGAGGGCAAGGACGGCACGGTAACGTATTCGGCGCGTCTGGCCTGCGGTGCTTTCGGCACTATGCGCACAGGCTCGGCAACGGTGAGTCTGCTCAACGCGGCCGGCGACACGCTGCAGAGCAAACCCATTGAGCTGACTGAGGGCTTCGCCGACTATTCGGTAACGCTCACGGGCGCCACGGCCAACTGCCGCATCGCCATCAGCTACAATGGCTCTTACAAGCTTTTTATCGACTCCATCGAGGTGCGCCAGCTGAAGAAGGCGGGACAGAAGGTGAAATGCTATCTCACTGAAATTTCTACGCCTGAGGTGGCTGTGGAATATGAATACGGCGCCGACGCGGCTGTGCTTGGCGAGCGTCCGAGCTATTTCCTGCTCACGGTGTCGGCGGCTGCCGAAACGGTGGTGGCAGGCGAAATCACCACTATCTTCTCGGAGGCGTCGGAGCCTGTGGAGGCTAAGATTGAAACGGGTGCTGTGAACGGCACTTTTGCCGACGATGTTGTGGTGTCTGTTGCCGACGGCCTCATCACTGTGAGCGCCGACCGCACCACTGCGGTAAGTCTCTATGACATGAGCGGCCGCATACTTCTGCAGACCACGGTGGCCGGGGGCACCACTGCCACGCTCCGCCCGCAGCTGAAGGGTATCTGCATCCTTGTGGCCGGCGGCCGGGCACAGAGGGTGAGGCTTTAGATGATGCCTTGTAGCTAATTTAGCTAATTTAGCTAATTTAAACGGCTAAAAAAGCTAAAAAAGCTAAAATAGCTAAAAAATTACTCTCACACGCACTCCGCGCGGAGGTCGGCAGCGACCCGGCGCGGGGTGCTTTTTTGCAGCAGCAGGGCAGGGTCGGCAAGGGGTAGGCAATGCACGCTGAAACGGCGGTTGCGGCAAGCCACTAACTCGGCGGGCAGAAACACTTGCTCCAGGTTGAAGGGTATGTGCAGCCGCTTGCGCCACTGTGCCAGGCGGTAAAAGCGCTTGCGGTTAAGGGCCTCGAAATGCACGGGCACAATCTGGCGGCCCGTCTCGGCGGCAAGGCTCACGAAGGTCTTGCGCCACTCCAGATCCTGAATCGCGCCTCCGGGCTGCAGGCGGCTGACCAGTCCGGCGGGGAAGATGATGACGTGCTTGTTGCTCTCAAAGGCCTGACGCAGGCTGTTGGCGCGCTCGCGGCCCTGCCGCCCGTATTTGTTGATGGGTGTGAAGACGCTCTGCAGGGGGCGGACGTTCATGAGCATGTCGTTGACGGGGAAGATGATGTTTTCGTCGCCATAGAGGCCACCTAAGAGCGCAATGAGGGTAATGCCGTCCAACCCTCCAAGGGGATGGTTTGAGGCGAATACGAGGCGCTCACGACCCTCTATGTGGTCTTTGCCGTGCAGCTCGGCGGTGATGTTCAGCTCCGTCAGTATGCGCCGCGAGAAATCGCTGCCCGCCGCCGGCCACGCCGCCCTCAGCAACGCGTTCAGGTCGTTCTGGCGGATGATGCGCGCCAGCAGCTGCGACACGAAGCCGGGAAGCCGCGGCGCCCGCTGACGCAGTATCGCCGCCACATCGAGCTGCAGCGGTGCCTCGGCGCTCTCGCGGTAACGCAGTTGGTCATTTTTCATGGATTGGGGAAATAGACACCGGAGATGTGCCATGCGCAGGCCTTGTCAAGGGTTTCCGACGCGCGGCACATCTCCGGTTTGCGGGTTGAAGATTCTGTTATCAGAAATTATCGGTCAGGTTGAGGTCGGAGTCGGCTTCGGGCAGCTCGTCGAACATATTGGCCTGTTCTTCGGCAGCCTGCTCCTTGTCGGCCTTCTTGCGACCCTTCTTGGTCTCGGCCTTGGTTTCGGCTTCCGGCTCTTCGGGAGTCTGCTGCTGCTCCTCCTTGGCGGCTTTCTCGGGGAAGAGCTTGGCGCGCACCTGCACGTCGAGCTCGTCGAACAGCTCGGGGTTGTCGTCAATCACCTTGCGCACAGCGTCGCGGCCCTGACCAAGCTTCGAGCCTTTGTAGGAGTACCAGGCGCCCGATTTCTGAATGATGTCGAACTCGGTGGCATAGTCGAGCAGCTCGCCGGCGCGACTGATGCCTTTGCCGTATAGCATATCGAACTCGCAGCGGGTGAAGGGGGGCGCCACCTTGTTCTTTACCACGCGCACTTTGGTGCGACGGCCCACCGGCTCGTCGTTTTCCTTCACTGCCGAGCCGGCGCGTATCTCCAGGCGAACGGTGGCGTAGAACTTCAGGGCGTTGCCGCCGGTGGTCGTCTCGGGGTTGCCCATGAAGACGCCGATTTTCTCGCGCAGCTGGTTGATGAAGATGCAGCAGGTGCGGGTGCGGCTGATGGATGATGTGAGCTTGCGCATGGCCTGACTCATGAGGCGAGCCTGCAAACCCATGTTGCGGTCGCCCATCTCGCCCTCAATCTCGTCCTTGGGCGTCAGGGCCGCCACGGAGTCGATGACCAGGATGTCGATAGCGCCCGAGTTGATAAGCGTTTCGGCAATGTCCAGAGCCTGTTCGCCGTTGTCGGGCTGAGCCACCCAGAGGCGGTTGACGTCCACGCCGATGGTCTCGGCCCAGGCGCGGTCAAAGGCATGTTCGGCGTCGATGAGAGCGGCGTTGCCACCCTCTTTCTGCGCCTGCGCAATGGCATGGATGGCCAGTGTGGTCTTGCCCGACGATTCCGGGCCGAATATCTCTATGATGCGTCCGCGGGGCAGGCCGCCTACGCCAAGGGCATAGTCCAGGCCGAGGCTGCCCGTGGAGATAACCTCCACGTCGGCGTGCTCGTTGGAGCCAAGCAGAAACAATTTGTCTTCGCCGTAGTTCTTGCTGATGGCGTCGCAGGCCGACTGTAAAGCGGCGCGTTTATCTTCCGACGTCATCTGTGCGCTGCCGCCGGCAACGCTTTTCTCTTTCTTCTTTGCCATGATGTTATGTGTTTAAGATATTATGAATATAAAATGCTTTTATTTGCGGTAAAGGGGTGAAAAACGGGGTCTTCAGCACATTCGGCAATCTCTGAAGACCCCATATTCTATAACGCTGCGGCACGCCGTTTTATTTGCTCTGCCACACTCAATTTTTCGTTTTTATTTGCTGAAGCCTGGTTTGCCCAACAGTTTAAACATATTGCTCTTGTAGGCTTCGACGCCCGGCTGGTTGAAGGGGTTCACGCCGAGCAGATAGGCCGAGATGCCGCAAGCCTTCTCGAAGAAGTAGATGAGCTGGCCTAAGGAGTGCTCGCTGAGCTTGTTGACACGCAGCGTCATCACGGGCACGCCGCCATCTTTGTGAGCCATGGCCGTGCCCAGAGCTGCCTTCTGGTTGACCTCGTCAACACTCTTGCCGGCCAGGTAGTTGAGGCCGTCGAGGTTCTCATTGTCGTAGGGCACGTTGCACGTCTCGTTGGGCTCGTCGACCATGACCACCGTCTCGAAGATGGTGCGTTCGCCGTCCTGCATCCACTGACCCATGCTGTGGAGGTCGGTGGTGAGGTCCACGCTGGCCGGGTAGATGCCCTTGCCCTCCTTGCCCTCGCTCTCGCCGAAGAGCTGCTTCCACCATTCGCCGAAGTAATGCAGCTTCGGGTTATAGTTGGCCAGAATCTCAATCTTGCGGCCCGAGCGATAGAGAGCGTTGCGCATCATGGCATACTCCTCAGAGATATTGTTCGGACCGGGATGCTCCGTAGTCTGCTCCATCTCGGCGGCGCCTGCCACGAGCTTGTCGATGTCGAAGCCTGCCACGGCAATGGGCAGCAGACCCACGGGGGTGAGCACCGAGAAACGGCCGCCCACATTGTCGGGGATGACGAACGTGCGCCAGCCCTCTTTGTCGGCCATGGTGCGCAGGGCACCCTTCCGGGCGTCGGTGATGGCCACGATTTTCTTGTTGGCAGCCTCTTTGCCCTCCTGCTTCTCGAGCAGCTCACGCAGCAGACGGAAGGCGATGGCCGGCTCGGTGGTAGTGCCCGATTTGGAAATGACTATGATGCCGAACTTCTTGCCCTGCAGCAGCTTCAGCAGCTCAGCCAAGTAGTCCTGACCGATGTTCTGGCCTGCAAAGAGCACGCGCGGCTGATTGGCCTGCTGCGGCATATAGGGGGCGAAGGCGTTGCTAAGAGCCTCGATAACGGCTTTGGCGCCCAGGTATGAGCCGCCGATGCCAATGCTGATAACGTAGTCGTTGTCGGCGCGCAGGTCGGCAGCGGCAGATTTGATGTCGGCAAGCTCCTGAGCGCTGATGGATGAAGGCAGCTTCACCCAGCCTAAGAAATCGCTGCCCGCGCCCGTGCCATGGTTGATTTTAGTGATGGCCTCTTCGGCTTCCGGTCTCAGCGACGAGTATTTTTCCACGCCTGCAAAATATATGGCGTCTTCAATGTTGAGTTGCGGTGTTTTCATTGTATCTTTTATTTGCTTTCTCTCTTACCTGTTCCTGTAGCAAGAAAAGTGAGTTTTTAAGTGAGTGTGTTTTAATTTAATGTGGCAGCCGGCCTTTTGGTTCGGCTAAAATAGCTAAATTAGCTAAATTAGCTAATTTAGCTAAAAGGTGATCAGCTAAAGGAATCAAAAATCTGGCTGAAGGCTTTGCGCGGGTTCATGCGGCGGTAGAGGATGTTGTATACGCAGTTGAGTATGGGCATCTCCACATTGTAGTTGTTGTTGATTTCATGCACACATTTAGTGCCGTAATAGCCCTCAGCCACCATCTCCATCTCCATCTTGGCCGCCTGCACACTGTAGCCCTTGCCAATCATAGCCCCGAAATTGTGGTTGCGCGAAAAACGCGAATAGGCCGTCACCAGCAGGTCGCCCAAGTAAGCCGAGTCGCAGATATTGCGGCTGTTGGGGTCAACCGCGTCCACAAACCGCTGCATCTCGCGCACAGCGTTGCAAACAAGCATGGCAATGAAATTGTCGCCAAGCTTCATGCCGCCCGCCATACCCGCCGCAATGGCGTATACATTTTTCAGCACAGCGCCATACTCAATGCCGTCCACGTCAGAGCTGAGGATAGTCTTCAGCTTAGGGCCGCGCACAATGGAGGCAAAAGCCTTGCATTTCTCACTGTCGTGGCAGCCTATGGTGAGATAGCTGAGCCGCTCCAGAGCCACCTCCTCGGCATGACACGGACCGCCGATGACCAGCAGATTCTGGTCGCGGCAGCCGAACCGATAGCGGAAATAGTCGGTAACAATCATGTTGCAGTCGGGCACGATGCCCTTCACCGCCGACACGATGTTCTTGGCCTCAATCGACGTGTTGATGGAGTCGATGTGGCTGCGCACATACGGCGACGGCACCGCCACCACGAGCGTATCGGCGCGCTGACACGCCTCATTGATGTCGGCGGTGAAGTGGATATGGTCCACATCGAAGCTCACGTCCGACAGATAGACCGGGTTATGCCCGCAGCGGATAAAATCGTCGATGCGGTCGGGGTTGCGCATGAACCACGTAATATTTTTGCGCGTACGCAGAATAAGTTTAGCGAGCGCCGTGGCCCACGAGCCGCCGCCTAACACCGCTATATTGCCTAATTCAACCATAACTTTACAAAGGTAGTAAAAAAAATCTGCCCGCGCAAACGCGGGCAGATGAGGGCGGGGGCTTGGGCGGCTTAGGCGGCTATTTTTAGCTTATTTAGCTTTTTTAGCTAATTTAGCTATTTTAGCTGCCGAGGGCAGAATCAGCGCACACATATTTTCTCTGTTACCACGGAGCCGGCGGCAGCCGCACGCACCACATATACTCCGGCAGGCAGCGCCGAGAGGTCTATCTCATTGCCGGTGGCCTGCTTAACCAGTGTGCCGCTTATGCTGTAAATTTCCACTGCAGCGGCGTCGGCAGAGCTTATAAACAGCGTGTTGCCCTGCAGGCTGATGCCGAAGGCGTCTTCCTTCACACCGGCAACACCGGATTTGGCACTTTCGGCGTAGAGAGCCGGTGAGATGGTCTGCACGCATTTGTTGCCGGTGGCGTCAGTCAGTGTCAGGCGCATCTGGAACCATCCGGTAGCGCTTTTTTCGTTATATTCGCCAAGCGAGAATTTATATCCGTCGCCCCAGATGGGCATCATATTGTTAGCTGCGTATGATTCCACATTCAGAGGAGTATAGTTGTCTGAGTTCAAAGGCGCAATCTCGGCTCTCACCGTTACGGGATTGCTCTCCACATACAGCCATGTTGTCGAGGGCCGGTAATAGTCGGCGGCATTAGCTGCTGCATGCGCTCGTAGAGCAACGCACTGTGCTGGCGCAGCCGCCGGTTGCTTTTGCGTATGCGCAGCAGGAGATAGAGAATCACCAGGGCGAAGACGGTGATGCCCGCCAGCCAGCGGTCTTTTTCGCGTGCGCGGTATTCGGCCAGTGCCATACGTTCCTGCATATCGCGGCGTTCGCGCTTCATCTCAATCTGATGCAGGTCTTCGGAGATGGCATACGAGCGCAGCGAATCGCGCAGCTCAAGCATATTCTCCCTGACACGCTGCGCCTCCTCCTTCTCGCCGAGCCCCGTATACATTTCTGAGAGAATCTGCAGGGCGGCCAGACGGATGTCGCGCAGCCCGTAACGGCCGCTTATGGCAAACGCCTGCCGCAGCGACTCGCGGGCGGCGTCGTAATAGCCTCCCCGCACCTCGGCCAGGGCTTTGGCTTTGTAATAAGAAGCTCTGACGCGTGCCGTGGAGATAATATTCGGCACTATCATCAGGGCGCTGTCATAAAGAGCCGCCGCCCGGCGGTAATCGTGGCGCAGTATGGCCTCTGTGTGCCGATATACAGAGCCAGACGCGGACGCCAGCTCGATGTGGTGGCGGCATAGCGTTTCATCTGCTGCACAAAGGGCGCCATCTGTTTCACTGTTCCGAGGCCGAAATGGCACAGGGCCATATTGCAGAATGAACGGTAAATCAGTTCGTCATTGCGGGCACTGAAAGCCTTGGGCAGCGCAATGCTGTCGTGATACAGCGACTTTTGCAGAAACTTGGCATTGAGGGTCTGCTGCGCCATGATGATGTACATGGCGCCGTAGCGCACTTGCAGCTTCATGTCAGAAGTCTTCTCGCGCTCCACAATCTTCTCGGTCAGGTTCAGGTTTTCCAGAGCCTCTGAGTAGTTGCCCTTGTTCATTTCTATGTCGCAGCAGCCGTAAATGCCGTCGAGGCAGAGCAGCCTGTCGCTGTCGGGCAGGGCCACGTCATAGCTGTTGGCCACCCGGCGGTAAAGAGCCTGGGCGCGGTCATAGTCCATGCTGTCCATGGCGGCTTCGGCCTGCCGCAGCAGCGGCTTCAGCGCCGGAATGCCGCCTAACAGCGGCACACAGCCTGCCATGCACAACAAAAAGACTATTAGCTTGCTCAATTTGGCTTGCGAGGGTGAGTTGGTAGCTACAGTAGCTAAATTAGCTAAAATAGCTACCACAGTAGTTAGAGTTCCGGGCGCATCTGGGGGAAGAGGAGTACTTCCTGGATGGCTGTCTGGCCGGTGAGGAGCATGGCAAGGCGGTCCATGCCGATGCCCATGCCGGAGGTGGGCGGCATGCCGTACTCCAGGGCGCGGATGAAGTCGTGGTCAATAATCATGGCCTCGTCGTCGCCCTTGGCGCCAAGGCGCATCTGCTCCACAAAGCGCTCATACTGGTCTATGGGGTCGTTGAGCTCGGAGTAGGCGTTGGCCAGTTCTTTGCCGTTGACCATCAGCTCGAAACGCTCCGTAAGGCCCGCGTCGCTGCGGTGTTTCTTGGTCAGCGGACTCATCTCTATGGGGTAGTCGATGATGAAGGTAGGCTGAATGTAGGTGCCTTCGCACTTCTCGCCAAACATCTCGTCGATGATTTTGCCTTTGCCCATGGAGGGTTCTATCTCTATGCCCATTTCCTTGGCGGCGGCGCGGAGTTCCTCCTCGCTCTTGCCGGTGATGTCGTAGCCGGTCTTGTCGAGGATGGCCTGCGCCATGGTGATGCGCGGGTAGGGGCCGGCGAAGTCTATCTCGTTATCACCCACCATGACCTTTGTGGTGCCGTTCACGTCGAGGGCGATGCGTTCGAGCATCTTCTCGGTGAAGGTCATCATCCAGTTGTAGTCCTTGTAGGCCACATAAATCTCCATGCAGGTGAACTCGGGGTTATGTGTGCGGTCCATGCCCTCGTTGCGGAAGTTCTTTGAGAACTCGTAGACGCCCTCGAAGCCGCCCACGATGAGGCGTTTGAGGTAAAGCTCGTCGGCAATGCGGAGGTAGAGGGGTATGTCGAGCGCGTTGTGATGCGTTATGAAGGGGCGTGCCGAGGCGCCGCCGGGGATAGACTGCAGAATGGGTGTCTCCACCTCCATGTATCCGTGCTCGTTGAAGTAGGCGCGCATGGAGTTGAACATCTTGGTGCGTTTGATGAAGATGTCGCGGACGCCGGGGTTGACGATGAGGTCAACGTAGCGCTGACGGTAGCGCTGTTCGGGGTCGGTGAAGGCGTCGTAAGCCTTGCCGTCCTTGAGCTTGACGATGGGGAGCGGGCGGAGGCTCTTGCTGAGCACCGTGAGCTTTTGGGCGTGGATGCTGATTTCGCCGGTGCGAGTGCGGAACACGAAGCCTTCGATGCCGATGAAGTCGCCTATGTCGAGGAGCTTCTTGAAGACCTCGTTGTAGAGCGCTTTGTCGTCGCCGGGACAGATGTCGTCGCGGCTGATGTATATCTGTATACGGCCTTTGCTGTCCTGGAGCTCAATGAACGACGCCTTGCCCATGATGCGGCGGCTCATGATGCGGCCTGCCACGCGCACTTGGCGGGGCGGATCCTGCTCGTCGCTGAACTGTTGTTTAATCTCGGTGCTGTATGCGTTTACGGCGAACTCAGCTGCCGGATAAGGCTCTATGCCCTTTGAGCGCAGAGTTTCCATTGACTGACGTCGCACTATTTCCTGTTCGTTCAACTCTCTTTCTGCCATATTGATTTCCTTTTAAGCTACAAAGGTAATATTATTTTCGCGCCCGCGCAAATCAAAGGCCCAATTAGCCTCGGGGGCTAATTGGGCCTATTAGCAGAGCTGGCCTTATAAGATTTATAAGATTTATAAAACTTATAAACCCTACTCTCTAACGAGTTCAGCGGCGGTTTACAATCTTGGCCACGGTGAAGGTACCGTCGGTGTAAACGGTGCGGCGCAGCAATACCGGCGCGTTGTCGTCGGCGTTGGTGCGAGTGCCGTCGAGGCGGTAATATTCATAACCTGCCACGGGCTTGGCGTCCGTATCAAGGCCGTCGATGCTGTTGCTCTTCATCAGGTTAAGAGCGAAGGTGCGCGTCAGCGAGCCTAATTTCAGCGTCAGCGTGGCGGCCAGATTGTCCTGCAGCGACTTGTTGGTGGCGTGGTCGCCGTTGATGCGCAGCATATCCGTTGAGGACGTCCACGAAGCACCCTGCGGCATGCTGAGGTAAACCCTTGTCTTGACAGCGTTGAGCGTTTCGCCCTCCGACGGGAGTACCGTGGCGGCGGCCAGGTTCAGCGTGTCGTTGGCGGCAAAGATTTTCAGCGTGGGGAAAGTGTAGGGAATCAGGCTGAAGCAGTCGCCCATATCCGTAGACATCAGCTGACGCGTGGAGCGACCCTGCACATTGATGGTATTGTCGTAGGCCGAGAGCGCCGTGGTGTCGGTGTCGGCGTAGACAGTGCGTATTACCAGGTACTTGCACGAAGTGTTCTGGCCCATGATGTTGCCCCAGTTTGCGTCGTCGCTGCCGGGGATAATCTTACCGGCATTGTAGCAGCGGTCGACGGTTGTGGTGTAAGAGGCGGCGGCAGCCGGACCGGGTTGGCCGAAGAGACCGCCCACAGCTGTGGGAGCCTTGATGCTGCCCATGTTGTAACAGTCGGTCATGGTGGCGCGTCCGAGGCCTATCATGCCGCCGGCGTTGTTCTTGGCGGCCTCCACATTGCCGAGGTTGACGCAGCGCCATATGCGCATGCCCTTCGACGTGTTGGTGCCGTTGATGCCGCCGGCCTGTGTGCCGAGGCTGACGATGTTGCCCGAGTTCCAGCAGTTGGTGATTTCGGCGGCGCCGTTGCCGAGGATACCGCCCGCGTTGCCGGCCGAGGTGAAGTAAGCCTTCACATTGCCGGTGTTGTGGCAGTTGGTGATTATCAGGGAGTCGCCCGAGCTGCCGCCGGCGATACCGCCGGTGTTCGACCATGACTCGATGTCGGCTGTGTTGAAGCAGTTCTCAATTCTAGAGCGGGCACCTGCCGTAGAGGCTATGTCGGCCACGATGCCGGCCATGCGCATCTGCGAGGTCTTGGTGCCCGTCATGGTACCCGTGTTGTAGCAGTTGGTAATCTGCGCGCCCGCTTTCACCTGGCAGCCGATGCCGGCGAGGTAGCCCTTGTTGCCCGAGGTGAGGTCGGCCGTGTTGAAGCAGTTGTCGACGCGGAAGGGAGTGGCGGAGGTGTGCGCCACTGTGAGGGCCACGATGCCGGCGGCGTACTGGTTGGCGTGAACCTCGCCGCTGTTGCTGCTGCCCGTAATGGATGAAGGCACAAGAGCCTCGGCGATGATGCCGGCGGCGTAAGTGCCGGTGGCAGTGGTGCTCACCTGGCCGCTGTTGCGGCAGTTGGTGAGGGTGGCCGAGGCGCCGCCGCAGATACCGCCGATTTTGGAGGTGCCGCTGATGACGCCGTCGTTGACGCAGTCAGTGATGACCAGCTTGGAGCCTGCGGGGGCGTAACCCACTATGCCGGCGCCGTAGGTGGTCTTGGAGGTTATCTGGCCGTTGTTGCGGCAGTTGAGGAACTGGGCACCCGGGTAAGCGTAACCGGCGATGCCGCCTGCGTAGGGGTTCGCCAGGGTGCTTACGGCAGCCGAGTTGGTGCAGTTGACGATGTTGCCGTAGCTGATGGCAGCGATGCCGCCCGCACACTGGAAGCAGCTGATGGTGCCCGAGGCGAGGGTGAGGTCGCTGACCATGCCGTCGTAGCCAAGGGTGCCGAAGAGGCCGTAGTTGACCGAGGTCTTATCCGTGGATGAGCCGATGTAGTTGACGTTGAGCAGCTTCTTGCCGTTGCCGTCGAAGGAGCCGTTGAACTGTACACCGTTGCCGAGGGGCAGGAAGTCGTCGTTCTTGAAGTCGAGGTCGTTCATGAGCTTGAAGTACTGACCCTGATAGTCGTAGTTCCACTGCTTCATGAAGCGTGCCACGGCCAGCCATTCGCTTGTTTCGCGGATGAGGAAGGGCTTGTTGAAGGTGCCTTCGCCCTCCGTGAGGGCAGCGTTGAGCGTTGCCAGGGGGATGCGGCGGGTGTTGCCGTCGAGGGTTGCCACGATGGTGTCGGTGAAGCAGCCTGCGCTGGGCACGAGCACCTTGAGGGTGTTGTTGGCAATGGAGAAGACGGCGTTGTTTACCAGCGACCAGTTGACGCCGCTGCTCAAGGGAGCGTCGGCCACCATGGCCTGGGCGAAGTCGTTGGCCGGGAAGCGTATCACGGCGGTGGCGTTGAGGGTGGACTGTGTCGGTGCCGTGCCGCTGTACTTCATGGTCGGGTATTTGCCGTTCGTCAGGCTCCATACGGAGTCAGCGAGATACTGGGCGGGATAGCCCTGCGCGGAGGCGAGGCTGAGGGTGGGGAGCATCTGTGTGCCTTCGCAGAGGCCGTTGCTGACGGTGCCCACCTTCTGCAGCTGCTTGTCGGCCATGCAGCCGGCAAACGTGCCGAGGGTGTTAAGACCGGCGATGCTGCCCACGGAGGTCTGTTCAACGGTGCTTTCCACCAGGCCGTAGTTGACGCAAGCCTCTGTATGGGCGGGCAATGCGGCGGTGGCATAGATTTTGCTGACGATGCCGCCTACCTGCTTGTAGGAGGAGGCAAAGCCCGAGTTGACGAGGTTGCGCAGGGTTGAGCGGTCGGAGTAGCCGACAACACCGCCGGCGCCATACTGGTTGCCCTCTTTCTGATAGGGGTTGAAGAAGTAAGCCTTTACGGTGCCGGTGTTTTCGCAGTTCTCCACGGTGGCCTGGGTGGCAACGCCCACAACGCCGCCTGCCGTGTTGCCGTTGGTGGCGATGAAGCCGTTGTTGTAGCAGCCGCGCACAATGCCGCCTGCCTTGAGGTTGCCCACTATGCCGCCGGCGTTGGAGTAATAAGTGCGCACGCGGCCGTAGTTGCGGCAGTTGGTGATGAGGCCTTCGCAGCCGCCGGCTATGGCGCCGCCATGCTGGAACGATTCAATGTCGGCTTTGGGGCCGATGTTGAGGTTGCTGATGACGCCCTGCTTGCCTACGTTGGCGAAAAGGCCGCTGAAATAGTAGGAGTTGGGGTCTTTGGGGTTCACCTGTCCGGGCACGGCAGTGCCGCTGACGTTGTCTTCGGTGAAGAAGCCCACGGCCAGGATGTGGAAGTTGTCAATCTGATGGCCCTGACCGTTGAAGTTGCCTTCAAAGACGAGTTTTGCGGAGGGGTCTTTGCAGACGGGCATCAGGGTGTCGCCCTGGCAGTCGATGTCGGCGGTGAGGACGAGGTAACGGCCGGTGAACGACATACGGGCGTTGTTGCTCATGTCGGAGAATTTCTTCAGGTCCTCGCGGGTCTTAATCTGCCAGGGTTCGGCGGCAGTTCCTTTGCCGTCGAAGGGGGCGGGAGCGATGTTGAGGAACCAGAAGCGCTGAGCGCGGCCTGCCTGAGCGAATACGGTGTCGGTGTACTGCTCATAGTTGAGCATGCCCGTGCCGTCGGCGAAGGTGAAGGCGTAACCGCCCTTGGTGTCGAGCTCGCCGTTCTTCATGGCAGCCCAGGTAACGCCGGCGGGAGCGGCGTATGTGAAGTTGGTCTGCACGTCGTTGATGTTCTGCTCTGCGGGCAGCACGATGGCGGCCACGGAGGCTTTGGCGGCGTCAACGGTGCTGTTGTTCTTGAGCATGGGGTAACAGCCTGCGGCGGCTGTCCATACGTCGGCGCTGAAGCCTGCGGGCAGTGTGCCGGAGGTCAGGGTGGAGGTCAGGGCACCCCACTGTGCGCCTTGCGCCGGGGTGAGCTGGTTGTCGAACAGGCAGTTGGTGACGGTGAAGTTGACGGAGTCGCCGGTAATGCCGCGTGTCGATGAGGTGGATTTGGTGATGAGCATCACCGAGGAGTATGAGTTGCTGATGCGTGTGGGCACGGGGGTGCCGAGCGACTGTGTGTTGTGGCCTACGAGACCGCCGCAGAGGGGCGATTCGGGGTTGCGCACATAGCCTGCCGCATAGCAGTTGTCGATTTCAGCCTCGTAGGTAACGCCCGCCAGGCCGCCCACGTAAGCGGAACGGGAGCTGGAGTTGAACACCGACGAGGAGGCGAAGCTCTGGTTGAGTTTGGAGTAGGAGAAGGCGCCGAAGAGGCCGCCCACGCCAATCTCGTCGCCGGTGGCCTGCACGGTGCCGGTGAAGGAGCAGCCGGTGATGACGGGTGCCGGTGAGGCGGTGGTGCGTTTGCTCTGCTGACCCACCAGACCGCCGGCGAAGACCTGGCCGCCGGTCTGGATTACCGTACCGGTGGCGTGGCAGTTGGTGATGTTGTTGTAACTGCGGCCTGCGATGCCGCCGAGGTAGCCGAGACCCTGCACATAGCTGTTGGTGACGGTGATGTTGGTGAGGGGTTCGGAGCTGTAACCCACTAAGGTGCCGGCGTTGTAGCCTGCCGACACGATGACGCGGGCGTCGGTGATGGTGACGTCGCTTACGGGTGCGTAGCTGTAACCTGCCAGTACGCCTGCGGTATAGCCTATGGAGGTTACCACGGGTTTGGCAAACTTGACGTTACGCACCGAGGCGCCCGAGGCGAGATGGCCGAAGAGGCCGGCATAGTCGTATGCGTAGTTGTTGATGTAGAAGTTGGAGATGGTGTGGCCGTCGCCGTCGAAGTTGGCGGCAAACCAGTATTGGGTGTTGCCGATGGGCTCCACGCCGGGGGCGTCGGTGCCGAAGTCGATGTCGTTGGCCAGCTTGAAGTATTTGCCCGCGTAAACGGGGTAATAGTTATGGTCGTTGCCGTCGGAGGTGAGGGTGCCGCGGTAAGTGGGGTTGTTGACGATGTCGTAACGCAGCGCCTCGAAGTCGGCGGGAGTCTTTATGAGCCAGGGGCTCTCCTGCGTGCCCTGACCCTCAAGGTTGAGAGTGGGGGCTGTGGGGAAGGTGATGCCGTCACTGAGCACCACAGAGGTGCCTTCGTAAGTGCCCAGGAGAGCGTTGGTGCGGGCCACGCCCCAGGTGCCCCAGGTCAGCTTCTTGTCGCCGGTGGTGTAGGAGGCTTCCACGGGGTTGAGCACATTGACGGAGAATTTCACGTTCTGTCCCTCGGTGGTCTCGGTGAGGCGGTAGAGGTAGAAGTCGCCGTAGAGGCTGAGGTTGGCAATGGCCTGCGGGTCGATGACGATGGCGCCGTCGGGGCTCAGGGTCAGGTCGATGTCGGAGAAGGATGTGGTGACGGGCAGACGCATGAGGCGCAGTTTGCCGTCGCTGACGGGGTAGGCGAAGCCGTTGCTTGTCTGTTCGGTAACCTGGCGGTTGGCCACGGTCATGGTGTTGTCCTTGAAGGTGATTCGGCGCGCGGTGATGGCGGCGTTGGGCTGTGCCAGAGCGGCATAGTCCATGAGACCGATGTTGAGGTAAGCGCCGGCCTGCGGACCTTCTGTAACGAAGAAGCCGAAGCCGTCGTCAATCACAATGCTGCCTTTGTAGAGGTGGCCGCGCAGCGGTGTGGTTTTGTCGTAAACCTGGCTGCGGAAGTCCATCTTGCACAGATACACGGGCAATCCCTGCACGGAGTCGATGAACTGAGTGGGAATGGTGACGATGCCCGTTGAGAGGTCTACTTTGGCGCGTATGGAGACGTCGCCGAAGCAGAAGCGGTTGATGATGACGGAGTCTGTGCCGAGGGCATCTACGGAGGCGTTGCCGCCGTAGCAGACGTGTGTGGAATGGTTGTTTGCCATGAGCTGGCGGGCGCCGGTGATGTCGGTCAACTGCCAGGCTTTGGCGGGCGCCATGCGCACGGGGAGGCCTTCAGCCACTTTGGCGAGGGTGCCTTGCGAGAAGGGCTTCGCGGTGCTGAGGCTCAGCGGCGAGGGTGCTTCAGCAGGCTCTGCTTCCACATAGGAGCCGAGCTGATGGGTGCCGCGTGCCGGCGGCTCGGTCTGCGCGCTGAGAAGCAACGCAGGCAGAAACGCCAGGAGCGTTAGGAAAAAACGTTTCATTGATTGATTTGATTGAGTGATTGTTAAGATGTGGCAAAGATAACAATTTTTTTTGAAAGCGCGGCAATGCGCCACCCCTAAACTCCTTAAGCTCCTTAAACTCCTTAGTTGCGCTCCATTTTGCCGGGCGAGTTTTTTTTGCTATTTTTGTGGCCATGAAGGAGTTCAATGTTCATACGCGGGTGCGCGAGTGCCTCTACAGCGAGCTGAGCAGCGAAAACCGCGCTCTGGTAGATGCCGCCAAGGAGGCTACTCGCGGCTCATACGTGCCTTACTCGCATTTCCGGGTGGGTGCGGCCGTTCTGCTCGACGACGGCTCTATCGTGAGCGGTGCGAATCAGGAAAATGCGGCGTTTCCGTCGTCGATGTGCGCCGAACGCACCACGGCCTACTGGGCAGGCGCCAACAATCCGGGCAAACGGATGCTGAAGATTGCCATTGCGGCCAACACGCACGACCTGCCGGGCAATGAGGGCCGCGATTTCGCCGACTGTTTCCAGCGCTCGCCCATAGCGCCCTGCGGTGCCTGCCGTCAGGCGCTGATGGAGTATGAGAATCTGCACGGACCGATGGAGGTAATCCTCTACGGCGCCGACAAAATCTACATCGTGGAGAGTGTGGCGCAGTTGCTGCCGCTAACTTTTACTGAATTCTAAAACTCAACATAAACATCATGAAAAAACTTTTTCTTTTGGCCATGGCTGCCGCCTTGCCGCTTGGCGTAATGGCGCAGGATGCCAAAAAGGCCGACACCGACACGGTGAAGGGCTTTCAGTTCACTGACGTGAAAACGGTGAAGACGGGTTCTGTGAAGGACCAGAACAAGTCGGGCACATGCTGGTCGTTCTCGGGCACATCGTTCATTGAAGACGAGATTATGCGCAAGGGTGGCCCGGAGCTTGACCTGAGCGAGATGTTCACGGTGCGCCACTGCTACGACGACAAGGCCGACAAATATCTGCGCATGGACGGCAAGATAAACTTCGCCCAGGGCGGCGGCCTGTGGGACATCATCTATGTGCTGGACAACTACGGTCTGGTGCCGGAAGAGGCTTACTCGGGGCTGAACTACGGGGAAGACAAACACTCGCACTATGAGCTGAGCGACGGCCTTACGGGCTACCTCAACGGTGTGCTGAAGAACTCCAACCGCCGCTATTCCACGGCCTGGAAGAAGGGTCTGGACGGCATCCTCGACGCTTACCTCGGCCCGCTGCCCGAGAAGTTCACCTACAATGGCAAACAGTACACTCCGCGCACGTTTGCCGACCAGTTCAAGCTCAACCCCAACGACTATATCTGTGTTACGAGCTTCACTCACCATCCGTTCTACAAGGCTTTCCCGCTGGAGGTGGCCGACAACTGGCTGTGGGCCGACTATCAGAATGTGCCTATGGAGGAGATGAAGGCCATCGTGGACAATGCTCTTGAAAACGGCTATTCGGTGGCCTGGGCTGCCGACGTGAGCGAGGGTGGCTTCAAATGGCGCGAGGGCGTGGCCGTGATACCGGAGGAAATAGACCCGGGCACGCTCGAGGGTACGGAGCTGTCGCGCTGGGTACAGCTCAGCGACAATGAAAGGGCCAAGAAGCGCTTCCAGTTCGACGGGCCGGTGAAGGAAATAGTGCCTACGCAGGAGATGCGTCAGCAGGCTTTCGACCGCCACGAAACAACGGATGACCACGGCATGACGATTGTGGGCATCGCCACCGACCAGAAGGGCAACCGCTATTACAAAATCAAAAACTCGTGGGACACGAACCAGAAATATGGCGGCTACTTCTACTGCTCGGAACCTTACTTCCTGATGAAGACGATGGGCATTATGGTGAACAAAGAGGCTGTACCCGCCGCCATTGCCAAGAAGTTTAAGTGAGAGGAATTGGTCAGACTGGTCTGACTGGTCTGACCGGTCGGAAGAGGGAGGCTGTGAAAACTTTTGCGCAGCCTCCGCTTTTATAAATACATGGCAAAGGTAAAAGCAAAAAAGAGTTTCGGCCAGCATTTTCTGGTTGATGAGGCTGTGTCAGAGCGCATCGCCGACACGGTGTTAGGCTACGGGGCAGATACGCCGTTAGGCCGTCTGCCTATTGTGGAGATAGGTCCGGGCACCGGGGCGCTGACGCGCTGGTTAGATGCCTCAGGACGCGAATTGGTGGCCGTGGAGCTGGACCCGGAGGCGGCGGCATACATGCGCAAGGCGTATCCGGGGGTGAAGCTCATTGAGGAGGATTTTCTGAAGATGAATCTCGACAGCGTCTTCCCCGGGCAAAAGATAGCGCTGATAGGCAATTACCCCTACAACATATCGACGCAAATCTTCTTCCGGGTGCTCGAACACCGCAACAAGGTGGCTCTCTGCTCGGGTATGCTGCAGCGTGAGGTGGCCGAGCGCATCTGCGCGCGCGAAGGCTCGAAGACGTACGGCATTCTGAGTGTGTTGCTGCAGCTGTGGTACGACTGCGAGTATCTGTTCACCGTCGACGAGACGGTGTTCCGCCCCATGCCGAAGGTGAAGAGCGGCGTTCTGCGTCTGCTGCGCAACGGTCGCACGGAGCTGCCCTGCTCCGAGGCGCTGCTGAAGAATGTGGTGAAGACGGCCTTCGGGCAGCGGCGCAAGACGATGCGCAACTCCCTGGGCGGACTCATCGGCTCGCTGCAAGGCTCTACGCTGCCGCAGGGCTTGGACACGCCGGCGCTCAAACCCTTCCTCCCCCTGAGGCCGGAGCAAATATCGCCGCTGAGCTTTGTGAAGCTGACTATGATACTGGAGGGAAAGGACGCTGAGGCCGACGTTTTGCACATATAAAAAATTTTGTGTATTTTTGCGATATGAATCTATTTGATACAGTAAGCGAGGAAATCAAACGGGCCATGAAGGCTCGTGAAATGGTGCGTCTGGAGGCTCTCAGGGGCATCAAGAAGGAGTTTCTGGAGGCCAAGACAGCCAAGGGCTCCAACGGCGAGCTGACGGACGCCAAGGCAGTGCAGATTCTCACCAAGATGGTGAAGCAGCGTCAGGAAAGCGCCCGCATCTATGCCGACAACAACCGCGGGGAGTTGGCCGCCAATGAGCTTGCGGAGGCTGAGGTGATAAAGGAATTTCTGCCCAGGCAGCTGAGCGCCGGGGAGCTTGAAGAGGCTCTGAAGGGCATCATAGCGCGTGTGGGCGCCACGTCTGCCCGCGACATGGGCAAGGTGATGGGCGTGGCCTCGAAGGAACTGGCCGGCAAAGCGCCCGGCGCCGAAATCTCCGCCGCCGTAAAGCGCCTCCTTCAGCAAAACTAATTCTCTCCATTAAGTAACTATAATTTTGGTGCAGGCGAAGGCTTCAGCCTCGAACCCGTCGTGGCGAAGGCTTCAGCCTCAAAAAAAGCAAAAGAAAAATGCTTGTTTTAGCAGACATAAAGGCAAATCCGCAACATATCATTGAACGGCTGAAGGTGAAAGGCTTCGACGGCCGTGAAGCCATAGAGAAAATTCTGGCTCTCGACGAGGAGCGCCGCAGCCTTCAGAAAGCCAACGACGCGGTGGCGTCGGAGCTGAAGAAGCTCGCCTCGGGCATCGGGGCAATGATGAAGGAGGGCCGCCGCGAAGAGGCCGAAGCCGCCAAACAGCGTGTGGCTGCCCTGAAAGCCGACACCGCCGGACGGGTAGACCGTCAGGCCGAGGCCGAAAAGGAGATACGCGACATTCTGCTCACCATCCCCAACACTCCGTGCGCCGATGTGCCCGAGGGTCTCACGGCAGCCGACAATGTGGTGGTGAAAGAGGGTGGCGTGATTCCCGACTTGGGCGCCGACGCGCTGCCCCACTGGGAGTTGGCCAAGAAATACGGCATCATCGACTTTGAACTGGGCGTAAAGGTAACGGGCGCGGGCTTTCCGTTCTACATCGGCAAGGGTGCGCGTCTGCAGCGTGCGCTGATTCAGTATTTCCTGAACTCGGCCTCCGAGGCGGGTTACACGGAGGTGGAACCGCCCTTCGTGGTGAATGAGGCGTCAGGCTACGGCACAGGTCAGCTGCCCGACAAGGAGGGGCAGATGTATCATGTAAACCTCGACAATCTCTATCTGATACCCACGGCAGAGGTGCCGGTGACGAACATCTACCGCGATGTCATCCTTGCGGAAGACTCTCTGCCGCGTAAAAACTGCGCTTACTCGCCCTGCTGGCGCCGCGAGGCCGGCTCCTACGGCAAGGATGTGCGCGGCCTGAACCGTCTGCATCAGTTTGACAAGGTGGAGATTGTGCGCATTGAGAAGCCGGAGAACTCGTACGCGGCTCTGGAGGAGATGAAAAACCATGTGCAGAAGTTGCTCGAGGGGCTGGGTCTGCCGTGGCATATCCTGCGTCTGTGTGGCGGCGACATGAGCTTCACGTCGGCCATCACCTACGACTTCGAGGTGTTCTCGGCGGCACAGAAGCGCTGGCTGGAGGTCAGCTCGGTGTCGAACTTCGAGACGTATCAGGCCAACAGGCTGAAATGTCGTTACCGCGGCGCCGACAAGAAGACGCATCTCTGCCACACGCTCAACGGCTCTGCCCTGGCGCTGCCGCGCATCGTGGCCGCTCTGTTGGAAAACAACCAGACGCCGGAAGGCATTCGCATTCCTGAGTGTCTGCAGCCTTACACGGGCTTCGACATGATAAAATAACCAATCACACGGGGGCGGCAAGCGGGCAAAACTGTCTCGCAGCCGCCTCCGCAATCCATATTATATCAAAACATCACGGCGATGGCGCAGAGTTACGTAAGCAAGGAAGAGAAAAAGATACCTATATCCGACCCGAGCGGCAAATGGTCGGACATGACACTGCTTCCTGAATGGGAAGAGGAGTTCTACAATGTCTATACGGCCCGCAAGCATGGCAAATGGGTCATGCTCAAGGCTCTGAAGGAGCGTTACCGCAACGACGCCAAATGCCGCGAGATGCTCGACCGGGAGTTCGACACGCGCTATAACCTGGCTCACCCCAACATCGTCATGGTCAACGACCTGGAGGAGGTGCCGGGAATTGGCCGCGCCATAATCACCGACGACGTTTACGGCTACTCGCTGCGCCGCATGATCGACGAGAAACGGCTCACGCCGCGTATCCTCAACCGGCTGCAGACGCAGCTCATTGACGCCATGGAGTATATCCAGGAAAACCATCTGGTGCATTACCCCATTACGGCCGAAAATATAATCTTTACGGAATACAACGAGAATCTGAAGCTGATAAATGTGGGCTACGACCAGGCGTCGCACCTCACGCATCAGGACACGGAAGAGGATCTGCGCAGCTACGGTCTGGTGCTCGGGGAGGTGCTCGACCATCTGCCGGCCAAGATGCCGCGTCTGCGCCGCATCGCCAACAAGGCTGCCGAAGGGGGCTACAACACTGTTACTGACCTGCAGTTGGCTGTGGAGAAGCGGTCGTCGGCGCAGCTGTATCTCTTCCTGATTGCAACCATTGCGGTGGCCGTGGTGCTGATGATTGCTTTTGCTTATTTTTTTAAATAGATGATGCTGACGTTATGATTGAGGTAAAAGCTATCGGCACCGGGCGCCGCGCTCTCCTGAAGTTTGTGAAGTTTCCCATATGGCTCTACAAGGGAAATGAGTATTATGTGCCGCCGCTGGTGCTCGACGAGGTGGAGACGCTGAACCCGGCCAAGAACCCGGCGTTCGAGTTCTGCGAGGCGGAGTATTTCATGGCCTTCAAGGACGGTAAACCGGCAGGGCGCATCGCGGCAATCATCAACCGGCAGGTCAACGAGCGCACGGGGGTGAAGGCGGCTCGGTTCGGCTTCTTCGACTTCATCGACGATGCTGAGGTCTGCGCGGCGCTTTTGGAGGCTGCCGAGCAATGGGCCCGCAAAAAGGGTATGGTGGAGATTTTAGGCCCGTTGGGCTTCACCGACCTCGACCGCGAGGGGCTGCTGACGTTCGGCTTCGACGAGCTGAGCACTATGGCCACAAACTACAATTATCCGTATTACGAGGGGCATGTGCTCAAGGCAGGCTATGAGCCTGATACGGAGTGGCTGGAGTTTGTGATGGATGTGCCGGACGCCATCCCGGAGAAGATGATGCGGGTGGCCGACATCGTGAAACGGCGCTTCGGACTGAAAATAAAGAAATATAAGGATAAACAGGCCATAAAACGCGACTATGGCCGGGCGCTGTTTGAGCTAATCAATGAGACGTACGACAAGCTCTATGGCTATTCGCCGCTCACAGACCGCCAGATTGAGGCTTATATAAAGGAGTATCTGGGTCTGCTGGACCTGGACCTGGTGAGTCTGATTGTTGACAAGGATGAACAGCTTGTGGGTGTGGGCATCTCCATGCCGTCGCTGAGCCGCGGTCTGCAGCGCAGCAGGGGCAAGCTGCTGCCGTTCGGGTGGATTCCGCTGTTGAAGGGCTTGCGCGGCCACAACGACCGGGTAGACCTGATGCTGGTGGGCATAAAGCCGGAATATCAGGGCAAAGGGGTGAACGCGCTGCTGTTTCAGGACCTGATTCCGGAATATCAGAAGCGGGGCTTCAAATGGGCGGAATCAAACCCGGAGCTGGCCGAGAACGCCTCCGTGCAAGAGCAATGGAAATATTTTACCTCGCGGCAGCACCGACGCCGCAAAGCCTACCGGAAGCAGCTTGGGTAAGTAAGCGCCGAGCGGCCTGATCGGGCAGGCGCTCAGCAGCAAAGGTAAACAATATAGACAATGTAGCCGAGGGTTAGCAATGCGCCTTCGGCTCTGTTGATTACACGCTTCCCGAAGAAACAGCCGAAGAGCCAGAAGAGCAGCGATGCTCCGGTGAGTGTGAGCAGGTCCACGGCGCCGATGTCGCCGAAGGGGAGAGGCCGCACAAGCGCCGAGGTCCCCAGCACCAGGAAGGCGTTGAAGAGGCAGCTGCCGATGACGTTGCCCACGGCGATGCCGGTCTTGCCTTTGCGTGCCGCCACCACGGAGGCGGCGAGTTCGGGCAGCGAGGTGCCGGCGGCCACTATGGTGAGGCCGATGATGTCTTCGCTGACGCCGAAGGCTGAGGCGAGTCCCGATGCTCCGCGCACAAAGATGTTTCCGCCGGAGATGAGCATTGCCAGGCCGCCGACGACCCACAGCAGGGCTTTCCACAGCTTCATGGCAGGGATGGCCTGTGCGGCTTTCTCTTCCTGCGGGGGCCCGGCGGCACTGACGCTGCTGCGGCAGGCCCGCGAAAAGGTGTAATGCAGAAAGATGGCAAAGAAGAGTATGAGCAACAGGGCGTCCGTGCGGTTCACCTCAGGGGCTCCGGCCACGCCGAGCCATGCGCTGCCGCCTATTGCCAGCAGAGCCGCGCTGCTGAGCAGCACAAGGGGTATGTCGTTGGCCAACAGCGACTTCTCCACGCGGACGGGATGGCACAGGGCCACTACGCCGATGATGCATAGGAGGTTGAAGATGTTGGAGCCTACCACATTGCCGACAGCGAGGCCGGCGCTTCCCCCGATGGCCGAGAGGACGCTGATGGCCAGCTCGGGCGCCGAGGTGCCGAAGGCCACTACGGTGAGTCCTACAACCAGGTCTGACACACCCCAACGTCTGGCAAGCGCCGACGCGCCGTCGGTGAGGGCGTTGGCGCCGACAAGAATAAGCGCCAGCCCCGAGACAAGAAACAGCAGATTGAGTAACATGGCTATATTTTCTTTGCTGCAAAGGTAATGCCAATTGCCGAAAGAGGCAAGAAATGGAGGGGAAGGAAGGGAAAATTAAGGAATCTAAGGAGTTTAAGGAGATTGGGGAGGAGAGGGAGGAGAGGGAGGAGAGGGAGGAGAGGGAGGAGAGGGAGGAGAGGGAAACCGGGAGACGCACGGACGGCGCCCCCCGGTCAAATCAGGATCGCCCGGTCCGGGAGTTATTTAATTATAATCTTTTTTGACTTGCCGCCTTTTTTCTCTATGTACATGCCGCATGCGGTGGGGCGGACAAACCGGGGATACCCCCAGCTGTGCATCACGCCGTTGGCGTCTGAATAATGAGGCTGCATGAGTGTGCGCACGCCCACGGTTTTGAGTTCATTGCCGTCGAGGCGGTAGAAGAGCGATGAAATGCAGGCGTTGTTTCCGTAGCAGTTTCCGCTGAGCGAGCCCCAGATGTCGAACGGGCCGCTGTAGTCGGCGGGCACATAAAGCTCGTAGGAGTCGGCCCGGCATTCGGAGTTGAAGGCGCTGGTGGACAGAGACGCCATCCATTGGCCGCCGATATACACCAGGAACCGGGCCATTGCCTTGTTGTTGACTTTTCCCAGCTTGTTGAGATGGGCCAGGAAAGCCTTGTAGAACGGCGTCTGCGCAAAGGTGCCCTCCACTTTGTGCCAGCCGCTGCCGGCAGCCGGTATCAGGCCTGTTTTTGCGAAATCCACGGGCTGCAGCAGCACCACGCTCCCCTTTACTGTGGCGATGAATGAGAGAATGGAGACCGAGAGGGCCGAAGTCTGCACGTTTGTGTGGATTGTGGAGCATACTTCCATGGCGGCGAAGTTGGAGTGCATCAGCACCTGGGCGGCATCGTTGCCTTTGGCGAGATAGATTGCGGTGTATTTGCCCTGCGGCACCGAAACGGAGTAGCTTCCGCCGGAGGCTGAGGCGGGATAGGCGGTGCCGTCTTCGGCCACCAGACCGATGGCGTACACTTCGTCGACACCGGCGTTGTTGATGCTGCTGATGGTGACTGTGACGGCCGAGGTCATTGACCCGGCATCCCGGGCCGGAGTGTTCCACTTCAGAGAGGCGGGCGCCGGTGCCTCTGTTGCACCGGCGGGCAGGGATGTCTGGGCCGCGGCACACAGGGCAGCCGGCAGAATCATGGCTGAAAGTAACAGTTTCTTCATATTCTTATGTTTTTAATGATGGTGCGTCGGGTTAAGGCACAGCTGTGAGGTGTGAGGATACAGACAGGCGGAGAACTTGCAGATATCCGTCGGCAAAAGTAACTCAAACAGCAATTATATGCCTTATAACACGGTGGACAACAGGTGGACAGGGTGTCGGAATTTGCGTATTGGCGGATTTTTAGCTATATTAGCGCCATGAAACGGCACAGACTGCTGATTATTCCGCTCATGCACGTGGTCATGACCTCGTGCCGCCGTGAGAGGAGCATAGACGGATATCCGTTCAGCCCGGCCACCGGCAACGCACTGTTTGACTCGCTGACGGCGTGCGTGTGGAGCGGTTTTGACAACGATATGCCGGCGGCTGCCATCAAGCCTCTGGTTGACAGGGCCGACTCGGTGAGCCGGCGCCACCGAGAGAAGCAAGAGCCTCCCTCGGTGGCGTTAATTCTTACAATCTATTGCACCTCTCTTTTCTATACAAATCTTATAACTCAATGACATTAGGATGGTTGTGAATTGAATAATCTTCATTCATTATCGCTCCGTTTGAAAATATCGTTGTTCCGATAGTCGTTATTCCATGCTGTTTGTGAATATGGCCAAACAGATGAATACGGGGATTTACATTCGTCACCGCCTGCAATAATACCTCCGAGCCGTAGTTGATGCTGTCATCGAAGTCAAGGATTCCGTAGGCAGGAGTGTGAGTAATCAAAATATCAGTATCTATAGGGATTTTGTTATAATTGAGGTTTTGGCGGTCAGTCACGCAATCACCCATAAACATCGGGACACCGTAGAATTTCAGGCCCTCAATCTCGATACCGGAGTTGCACAGGTAATGCACATTGTCATCAAGGCCGCCTATGTTGGCGCCATACAGACAATCATCGTGGTTGCCACAGATAAATATCTTGTGGCGATATGGCAAATCACAGAACCAATTTAGAAAATCAAGGGCTTCCTGTTCGGTGCCGACCATGCATAAGTCGCCTGAATGCACTACCACATCGGCCTCAGGCAAATCCCGTAGCAGATGATGGCAGCCATGAGTATCCGAGAGATGAAGAATCCTCATAGTACCGAGCAATTCGGATTATAATTTATAAACTTTTCGAATAATCCCCGGAAGGTAGAACACTTTAAAAACTTCCTTGTACGTCAGAATATTAGGTCGAATTTGCAAACGGTCAATAACATTATGGTTCGGAGCAATCTTCTTCAGACCTTCCCTTATTTTACTCAGATTTTCATTTTTAAAGGTATCGGAGTAGAGGTCACTGTATCGTCTGAACTCAAATTGATTCCAATCGTGGGCTATGGTTGCAAATTCGACCACATCGGCTTGTTTATAGTATTCTGCATAAGCTTCCCTATGAATATTTTCATCTTTGGCCGGCTTTGTCGCAATGCCTAACAAGTGACTGAATGCTTGCTTTATTCCTCCCAAGTATTGTCTTTCATCAGATGTAAGACCGAATACGGTGCTCACACTGCCATTCTTATGGAGTACGTCATAATTTGCTATACTAAATTTCAAATCGGGGAGGCTGTCTTTTAAAATATTATAATATTTATGATACTTGGGAGCCAGTTCCGCATGGCCGTGTGTGATATATTCGGTAAATTTTGATTCGAGGAATAGAAGTTTCCTTGCCCGACCGTCTTCAGTTTTTGAAACGAGAACAACATCAACGTTAGAGGGATTTCTTTCATCTGCTCTTATTACCACGTTCTTCACCTCGAACAGCACTTCTGTATATTTATCCTCGCCGACTGTCAGAGGATGTGCTGAAGAAACGGAAAAGAAACATAACAGCGCGAGCAGTGAAGACGAATGGATTGTCAGAATCTTTGATTCTTCATCCCCGTCTCCTGCAACTGCCATATTATATCCTCTTCTGAACGTTTCAAGATCCGAACCATTGCCGAGTTCAAATGCATTGAACAGTGACAATGCGATATCATTACCGCTCGAGATACTTAACGAGGATTCTGAAATGCGTCCTTTGTAACGACCGGAGGTTATTTCTGTTTTTTTCAGATTATCCAATCCTTGGAAGTAACCGTTATCTATAAGAGTCTGAGATTTCATATCATAGCCAAATTATAATCATGATTCAAATTTAGTCATTTTCAGCCGATTCACAAAAAAGTTTGCGATAATTGTCAATACCGAGGATTGATTTTAGATTTTCCTCGGCGACGAAGTCGCCTGTATCTCCAGCGTATGTATTCCAGCGACTGGTCACAGATGCGATTTTATTTTCCGGAGTTACTTCAACAGCTATCAGTGAATAACCGTACCTGTCATGTGGAAAGCCCATGCCGGGCATACAAGGAACGTCCCACCACTCGCCATTGCCACAGAAATAGAATCGATTGCCATTTGAGGTGTTCTCCTTGAATGATTCTTCCGAAATTACGATACACCATGATACCATTTCAAAATATGAATGAGCATCTTCAAAGTTTTTGATTTCATCAATATAATAGTCAAAGTTGATCTCGCCCTCTTCTATGGGAACGATTGGCGACATTCCGATTATCTGACATACCGTATCAGGATCGGATTCGTTGAATACGTTATCGAAGAAGTCAAATCCGGGTGTCTGGTCGAGAACCTTCAGAATCAAGCGGACGCGACTCACATCATCGGGATTGTTTATGTCAATCAATCCTTTCATGTTCCACAAAAATATCCCTACAGCAAACTTGGCAAGACGCGAATCAAGCTCCGGGAACAGTTCGACGTAATGGTCTACTTGGTCGCCAGCGCAAAATTCATCCAGCCACCACGTCATGTGTTTTCGATATTTTTCTTGCATGTCTTTTTATCGCGTAGCTTTAACTTCTCCCCGCTCCCCACATATATATGTAGTGGACCCGTGTTTAATGGTTACCGTATTGGATGTGTAACCCAATAGAGTCCCGACTCTGTGCCAGATATAGCCTCCGTTCGGACCATATACATACACAGTAGAACCTTTTTGTTCAGCATAACCTATCATAGTCAGATACACTGTTTTCGTGTCGTGCGCAACTTTTAGGTAGAATGATTTACTCGATATAATAGTTATGATTCAGTTCCCAGATAAAATCTATGTTTTCTTTATTTGTAGCTGATGCTGCTGCGGCCTTAGGGTGTACGGGTTTCTGACTTAACCACTCTTTAGCCTTCTTCACGACATCAGAAAAATTATCCTTTTTCCCTCTTCTGCCATATTGATCCACATATAGTAATTCTCCAGTAGATGCCAACAATCTGATGTCATATCCATCTTCCTTGGAAATGACATGAAAGTGTGGCGGAGTAGAATCGCAGCTGCGAACCTGCAACTTGTATTTATCCTCCGGGAAAATACGCTTCTCATTCAGATTGACTGAGGAAACGTCAACCATATGTTCTGGTAACCTTATCATTAGGCCACAAAAACAGGCTGTGTCTATCCTCTGTTTCCAATATTCAAGCAGTGCCTGTCGATTTAATTTCACCCACATCTGCAATTGAATAAGCACCGTCGTGGAAATACTGTAATAGTTCTCATCGCCCGATAAAAACTTCTGGTCTGTAATGGCAACCGCAAACGATATGCCGTCCGTTTCTGCTTTTACTTGGGGAATCCGGTCGGAGTCCTCACAACTAATCCACAAGGGAGCATCCACTCCGGTATGTGTCGGATTTAAGCGATCTATCAAATATGCTTTTTCAAGAGACATTGCAGTCATTTTGTTGCGTAATCCTCATGTCAGTTGTCTTCCAAAAGTTTATTGCCAATATTTGTCATGTTTAGATATCGACATAGTTCCTCGAAAGACATTCCGTTAAAATTAGAATCGATAACTTCTCTACGGGAATCTTCCCAAAGATAAACAAGTAAGCGATAGGCTTTCTTTCCTTCAAGCATATCGCCCATCGAAATTTCGCCGGATTCAATCCAACGCATAAGTCCTTCGCCATAGGCTTGAACTTGTTCTAATGTCAGCTTCATCATAACCGTTTTTTATTGTTCACATACTATACAATACGATGAAGCAATTTAATCAAATGTTAACAGATGTGAATATAGTACCATCCCCAACTCTTCTATCACTACAAAACGTGGTATAGCCCCAGTAATACAGGTAGTTCCCAATTTGCAATATTTAACATTTGGGTGCGGTGACCCTACGAGATTTTTGGGTGAGGTCACCATATTTTAGAGGCTCCCACATGGTTAAAGTCTGTTAAAGTTTGGGGTATTGAGGCGGTTTGGTGGAGCTGAACGGTGGTGAACGATGATGAATATCCGCAAATCAATCACTGAATATCAGTGAGTTAGGGGATGACATATATAGATATGTGCATACTACAACCCTTGTAACGCTCAATATTTCAGATTATTAAGTGGCACGTGGTGACTTTTGTGGTGACCCGGAGGGGTGGGGTTAAATAAAAGACCGCTAACTCATTGAGAATTAGCGGTCTTCAGTGGTGCCACCAGGAATCGAACCGGGGACACAAGGATTTTCAGTCCTTTGCTCT
>OJQV01000156.1_pt1 | contig 60615 bp, 53 predicted proteins | sample 1598821 | NCBI WGS metagenome assembly OJQV01 (sample SAMN03922509, study PRJEB24848) | human gut metagenome | isolation source: stool sample | host: Homo sapiens | place: Germany | collected 2011-11 | reverse complement strand
TACCGTTTGTCGATCATCTTCGGATAGCTCTGCCACGGAATTACGCCGCTGCCCCTGTTTTTCAAAGGATGCAAAAAAATCTTTCATAGAGGGAATAAGATGGAAGCTGGAGGTTGAGGGGTTGGGAATTTTTTATTAACTTTGGGGTGGAATAAAAAAGATTAGAGATTATGTCGGAAGCAGAGATGAATAGTTACAGGCTCACGTCGATGGAGGAGCCTGGCGACGAGCGTTTGGCGCAGATTATGTGCGAAGTTGCCGAGGATGCCCGCGAGAGCTCTCGCCGGGCTGCCGAGCGTGTGGCTGCCGGAATTGAGGCGGCTACGATTGAAGCTCGTGCTCGTGTTGCTGAAACCATAGCAAAACTTCGCAATGGCAACACATGACCATCGACCTGTCCTGATAGTGATTGCCGGGCCCAATGGGTCGGGCAAGACTTCTGTAACATCCAAGATTTCTTATTCATAGAGTCTGAAGGGGGGAGGGAGGATTGGGGGCGTCAGGGCAGTTGTAGAGAATGACTGTCAGCGACAAGGGACCCTGGGCGCCGGTGATGTGGACGGCTTCTATGTCGGCGGTTGCCGACGGTCCGGAGAAAAATGAACCGAACTGACAGTTGCGCAAATCTAAACGAGCGTAAGCTTCGTGTATCCCGTTTACGATTTTTGCGCTGTCGAGCAACACGAATAAATGTCGTGAGAGCAACGCGCATGCCGCATGACCAAGACTCTTGTCAGTAACCCATACAGAACCGGTCTCTCCCACTCCCATTTCCGCTTCGGTGACGCAGGTCTCTATTGAGCAGGCTTCATGAAGGTCTGTGAGCTGTTCTTCGCTCATGTTCCCTTCCACATCCTTAGCCGAAGAATAAACGACATTCTGGGCCATATCCATTTCGGGTTGAGCCGTCAGCCATCTAACAGCATCTGCGCGATTTGCGAACTTGACGGCACGTCCGTCGAACCCAAGGAGCATCTTTATGAAATTTTCCAAAGGGTTACCCGGCCATCCGAACCGAGGGACTTCCGGAAGCGTCATCAACCGGGGTTTGCCGCTTTTTATGCGTGCGAGTATCTCATTTTTTGCCTCTTGTGTATCCATCTTCTAAACTGTCTGATTGAGTTCCCTACTTCTGTTCTTCTTCACTTTCCTCAGGCTTGATTCTTTTGCGGTAATACTGGCGGAAGGTTTCTTTGGGAGGCAAAGGGTTGTCATGCTCTTTAGCCCAGGGATTAAGCGCTGACTGTGCTATGGGAGTCGGGATATTGCGGAGTGCCCACAGAGCAAGTTTCTCGGCTTTCGCCAAATTGGTGCTTGAGGCGAGAATGGGTTTTGCCATGCCTTGCTCAATGTTATGGAGCGTCTCTCCGTAGCCTTTTTCCACCACCTTCTTGCGCCAATAGAACACGAGTTCGGGAATAGGCACCTTTACCGGACAGACGTCCATGCAAGAGCCGCAATGAGTGCATGAATATGGCAGACGCGCGTATCTGTAAAGATCATAACTCGGCTCGAGCACTATTCCTATAGGACCCATATAGGGGGCGTCATAACTTATGCCTGAAGTGCGCCGGAATACAGGACAGGTATTCATACATGTGCCGCAACGAATGCATTTCAATACGGTCCAATAATCGGGTGACGAGAGGCGTTCGCTACGACCGTTGTCAAGCAACACAATATGCATCTCCTGCCCTTTTCGCGGTCCATGATAATGGGAGGTATATTGTGTTATGGCGAAGCCAAGGGCGCTGCGCGACAGCAACCGGATAAACAGCGGCAAGTCGCTCTGGCGCGGGATAAGCTTCTCTATGCCCATGGTAGCCACGAAAAGCGGCGGTACATTGGCGCTGATATCCGCATTACCCTCGTTGGTGCATACCACAATTCCGCCGGTTTCTGCAATACCGAAATTCACACCGGTCATTCCGGCATCAATCTTCGCGTATTTTTTCCTCATATCGGCCCGCATCACACTGTTGAGGTAATGAGGGTCATCATTTGAGGCATCGGAGCCGAGTTTGGCAGCAAAGAGTGCCGCCACATCGCTACGCAATTTATGTATGGCAGGCATTACAATGTGCGACGGTCGCTGGTTATCGAGCTGCTGTATGCGCTCGCCTAAATCAGCCTCATACACCTCTACCCCATTCTCCCACAGGAATTCCCTCATGCCACATTCATCCATCGCCATGCTCTTGCCCTTGGTGACGGTCTTGACATTGTGGCTTTTGAAAATGTCGAGAATAATCTCATTGTGCTCTTTGGCGTCGCGGGCCCAGTGAACATGAATACCGTTTGCCTCAGCATTCCGGGCAAACTGCTCCAAATAATAATCGAGATTAGAGAGCGTATGGAGTTTTATGTCGGAAGCGAGATCTCTCATTTCCTCCCATTCCGGTATTTCCGACGCTACTTTGTCGCGCCTCATGCGAGCTTCCCAAAGACAGCGGTCATGCATTTCGCGGTGGGCGGTGTCCTTTATGAACTTTGCTCCGAGCTTTACCTGATTGACCTGTTTCATGGCTTTGCGTCTCCGTTAAGAATTTCAGTAATATAGAACATCTTGAGCTCCAGACCTATCTTGCGTGCAATGGTCTGTTGATGGATGAGGCACGACATATCCTGCGAGGTTACATATTTGAACCCATTGCGAGCATAATCGTTCACCTTGTCGCGACCCTGCTGCCCCGAACAGGGAGCATCCCATATTGAGAAAACGCCTCCGAAGCCGCAACATTCGTCGCGCCGCGTGGCATATCCCGTCTCGATTCCCTCAACAAGACTGAGCAACGCGGCACTTTTGTCAAAGGGTTTTATCATCAGTTCGCTGGGACGGGCTTCCTTCAGATAACGCAGCGAATGGCAGCCGTTATGGATGGCCACCCTGTAAGGGAACCGGGGCTTTCCCGGCAGTTCCTTCACCTTAAGTACGTCGTGAAGAAATTCCACGGGGTCATAAACGGTTTCCCTGAAATGCAGCACTTCCGGAGTCTGTTCAAGCTCGTTAAAATGGTAACGGAACTGGTCAGTGCAAATTCCGGAGGGCACCACTACGTAATCATAACCTTTGTCGCAGACATAAGGGGCCACACCCTGTTCAAGGGTGCAGGAATGTTTCTCGTAGCCCATATCAAGCTCGGGAAGTCCGCAGCAGGCGCCACGCTCAATGAACTCCACCTGCAGCCCCAGTTTCTGCAGAAGACTGTAGGTAGATACAGCCGCCTGCGGATAAATGGCGTCGATATAACACGGAACAAAAAATCCTATCTTCATACTTCGTCAATCATCAACAACAATATTCCGGTATGGTCTTATAGTAGCAACAAAAATCCATACAAAGTTGTTTTTAATTTTTTCAGCAAAAATAATTGCGTCCGCAGTGTGGACGCTATTCAACGGGATCCAAGATACTTCTTGGGAAGTGAGAGGTTGGAGGGGGGAGGAGAGGCAAGTTAGTGAGGGGGCAGAGGAGGGCCGGAGGGGGTTGGCGGTGAAAGATGTTTTTTGTATCTTTGTAACCGCATTTTAATAACCGACCCCAATGTCTGCCACTTTAATCAACACCAGTACAATACCTTATCGCGACATGGTCTTTATGGTCTATTTTAAGACTATGAAGAGCATACGTTATCGGCTGGCTTCGGGCTATCACAACATCGTGGAAATGTCTGTGCCGGCCTCGCTGAGCGAAGATGATGTAAGACGTTATATAGAGCAAATCTACCCCTCTGTGCTGAAGATGCAGCAGAAGCAGCTGCAGAATGCCGACAAGGAGGTAACTCGCCCCGATTCAGCCACTTACTCGGCCTGGTGCGACCGATTGGATACGCTCATCCGCGGTGTTCAGCGCGAGATGCAGCTTCAGGCGCGGCGTTACTCGCTGCGGTATATGCGCTCGCGGTGGGGAAGCTGTAAGCCCGCCACCAAGAGCATCACGGTTAACATTGCTTTAGCGTCGCTGCCCATTGAGTGTACGCATTATCTGTTGGTGCATGAGCTGTCGCATCTGGTGCATCCCAACCATACGCCGCAATTCTGGCAGCATGTGGAGCGCTATTTCCCCGATTACCGACGTGTGAGGGCCTTTCTGCGCACTCGGACAATAGTTATGTAATATGGCCGAAACCGCTCTCACTATTCTGACTCGCGATTATGCCTCGCCTGCAGGTAATCTGACGTTAGGCTCCTTTCAGGGGAAGCTCTGTATGTGCCTCATAAGCAATTGTCGTACTGCCGCCAAAACTTTGTCGCGCATAAGGCATTACAGCGGCGCTGAAGTGATTTCAGGCACTGACGCTGTGTTGGAAGAGGCTGCCCGTCAGCTCGATGCATATTTTGCGGGTCGCCTACGGGTCTTTGACCTGCCTTTGCTCTTTTTCGGCACACCTTTTCAGCAGAGTGTCTGGGAAGGGTTAACGCGGATTCCCTGTGGCCACACTCTCTCATACGGTGAGATGGCGCGGCGCATCGGCTTCCCCAGGGCCACCCGGGCTGTGGGCACAGCCGTCGGCGCCAATCCGTTGGCCATAATAGTGCCTTGCCACCGTGTCATCGCCTCTTCGGGCGCTCTCGGCGGCTATGCAGGCGGACTGGAGATGAAGCAGGCGTTGCTCTCTTTGGAAAGCTCAACGCAGAATATATTTACAAATAGCAACAAATATTGATTTTATGGCTAAGAAATCCAAGACTTTCTCACATATTGAAGCCACCGATGCTTTGGAGCGGTTAGGTCAGCGCGGCACTTCTGCCCAAGAGTTTGTGTATGACCTTTTGCGCATCTTTGCTCATTGGGGCGACGGGCAGGTGCGCCGTGCCAAGGAGGGTCCGGGCAATGCCTCCAAAGATGGCCGAACGCTTGTTGTAAAGGATCTGATAGCTTACCGGCCTATGGATGCCGATAGCGACATTTCCGCCTTTTACGACGAGATAAAGGCCATGCGCGATGACCCTAAAATAGCCAAACATCTGCCGAGGCTCTATGTGGTGAGCGACGGCAAGCGTGTGGTGGCTGTCGACCCGAAGATTAACGACGAATATAACAACACGGTAGATGCTCTCTGGCGCGACTTTGAGTTTCTTACGCCCTTGGCAGGCATTGAAAAGGTTCAGCACGTCGCCGAGGCTGAGGCTGATGTAAAATCGGCTGAGCTGATGGCCAAGCTCTTCGATGACATCCGCCGCTACAACGACATACGCAACCCGGATACGGTGCATGCGCTCAACGTGTTTATGTCGCGACTCCTTTTCTGTTTCTTTGCCGAGGACACGGGCCTTTTCCCGGGCGAGAACCTCTTCACCGACACGTTGCGCAACCACACCAAGGAGGACGGCAGCGACCTGTCGGAGTTCATCGACCGTGCCTTTCTGATAATGTCGACCAACGACGAGGCGGCGCGAGCCGTGTTGCCCAAGCTCTATTCGGTATTCCCGTACGTCAACGGAGGGCTGTTCAGGGAGCATTTCCCCATCCCGAGGCTGTCGCGCCGAGCCCGCCGCCTCATCCTCAACTGCGGCGATTACAACTGGCGCGAAATCAACCCCGACATCTTCGGGTCGATGATTCAGGCTGTGGTAACGCCCGAACAACGCGCGGGACTCGGCATGCACTATACCTCTGTGCCGAACATAGAGAAGGTAATCCGTCCGCTCTTTCTCGACTCGCTCAACGAGGAGTTTGAGGCGGCGTGTGCCGAAGCGCGCGAAAAGATGGCGCAGAAAATCAGCTATGAGCTTGCCACACAGCGACTTAAGTCGCTGCTCGACAGGCTGTCGAAAATCAAATTCTTTGACCCGGCATGCGGAAGCGGCAACTTCCTCATCATCTCCTATAAGCGCCTGCGCGAGCTTGAGATACGCATCTGGGAGGCACTCCGCGACATTGCCCCCGTGGCCGTCATCCCCTTCCCTACCATCACCCTGACGCAGTTCTACGGCATAGAGCTCGACGAATATGCGTGCGATACCGCCACCCTCTCGCTGTGGCTTGCCGAGCACCAGATGAACGTACTTTTCCGCGATGCCTTTGGCGTACAGCCGGAAACCCTTCCGTTGAAGCCCTCGGGGCACATCGTCTGCGGCAACGCCTGCCGCCTCGACTGGGACGCCGTGTGCCCCCACACCTCCTCCGACGAAGTCTACATCTTGGGCAACCCGCCATACCTCGGCAGCAAGCTGCAAGATGCAACTCAGAAAGAGGATATGAGGATTGCAATGAAAGGCACAAATGCCGCTAAAACAGTCGATTACATCGGGGCTTGGTTTTGGAAAGGCGCACAATATATCAAAGGCACCAAAGCCAAATACGCTTTTGTATCCACAAACTCCATTAGTCAGGGCGAACAAGTGGCAATGCTGTGGAAACCGATTCTTGATCTTGGCCTTGAAATCTTTTTTGCCCGGACTTCCTTTAAATGGAGCAACAACGCAAAGCACAATGCAGCCGTTACCGTTGCAATCATTGGGGTGCAGAATAAATGCCAAAGCGCAAAATATCTGTTTGATGAATCCTTACACACAAGGCTACAAGTAAAATCTATTAATCCCTATCTCAAAGAAGGAGAGCCTTTAATTGTTTCAAAGCGCAATAAAACAATAACGGAAGGTCTGCCTGAAATGGTGTTCGGCAGTATGCCAAGAGATGGCGGATATTTAAATTTTGGTAAAAGCGTAGCAGAAAAAATTCTTTCAGAATTTCCCCAAGCATCAAAATTCGTAAAAAGATATATTGGTTCGCAAGAGCTGATACAGGATATTAAACGATATTGTCTTTGGATTGAAGATTCTAAAGAAGATATTGAAATAGCTAAAAGTATCCCTTGTATTGCCAAAAGATTACAAGGCGTTCAAAAAGAAAGGAGCGAAAGTAAAGCAGAAAGCACAAGAGCATATGCAAACAGACCATATATGTTTGTGCAACGTGCCTATAAGCCTACGGATGCAATTCTTGTTCCTGCAGTTTCGTCTGAGCGAAGAGAATATATCCCCATAGGGTATGTAGACAAAGATACCATCATATCCAATTCTGCTTTTGCGGTATATGATGCGGAGAAGTGGCTCTTTGCGCTGCTTACCTCCAAGATGCACAATCTTTGGGTAAGGGCTGTGGGTGGTCGCCTGAAAACTGATATTAGGTATTCGGCAACTCTGTGCTATAACACCTTCCCGTTTCCGAAGCTCACGGAGGCTCAGAAAAAGGAGCTGAGCATTTTGGCTGACAACATCATCACTGTCAGGGAGGAGGAATATGAACTGACTCTTGGCAAGATGTATAACCCGGAGACAATGCCGGAGGATTTGCGCAAGGCTCATCATCAGCTTGACCTTGCCGTGGAGCGTATCTACCGCCCTGAGCCCTTTGCCTCCGACGAAGAACGCCTGGCTCACCTCTTTAAGCTCTACGCCAAAATGACCAAGAAATGAACGGTTTCCTGAAAATAGCAAGCGATTACACCTGTTGGAACGTCTATCGCAAATCGGTTATTATTTGCGATGTAACAGAGATGTTTATCAACAGGGCGCTGCCGCATGGCTCGCGAACCATCGACCAAATGCGACAGGCTGCCCGCTCGTGTAAACAGAATATTGTAGAAGGCGTGAGCGACGCTACCGTTTCTGCCGAGATGTGCATAAAGCTGTTGGGCGTGGCTCGCGGTTCGGTGAGGGAATTGCTGGAAGATTACGGCGATTTTCTGCGACAGCATGACCTCGAGATATGGGATAAAAATGATAAACGCACAGTGTCGACTCGAGCATATTGCTTCCGCAATGATGATGCAAAAAATTTTGTTGCCAAATGTCGTGAGCGCAGCGATGAAACGGTGGCCAACATTATGCTTACGCAGATACGGCAAATCGACGCTATGCTTGCCGGCGTTATGAAGAAAGTGGAAGCGCAGTTTATCAAAGAGGGCGGCATTAAAGAAGCAATGTCGCGAGAAAGACGGAAATTTAGAGGTTTCTGAGGGGAGGGAAAGATGGAATTCTAATAATTCTTATAATTTTTATAAATCTTATAAATCTTATAAGAATTATAAATCTTATAAATAAAAAATGAATCTTGTAGAAGTTAATTATGCCCAAACGGGCGAATCCAGCAACACAAACGCTTTAGGCATGCGCCAGATGCAAGCTATGGTCTATGACCAACGCAACCGCCAATATCTGCTCGTCAAAGCGCCGCCGGCATCCGGCAAAAGTCGTGCTATGATGTTCGTGGCTCTCGACAAGCTCGCCAATCAGGGCGTCCGCAAAGTCATTGTGTCGGTGCCTCAGCAAAATATCGGTCGCTCGTTCAAAGACACGCCGCTGAAGAAATTCGGCTTCTTCACCGACTGGGAAGTGGCACCCTACTGGAATCTCTGTCAGGCCGCCGGCAGCGATACCTCAAAGAAAGACAAGTTGCGCGAGTTTCTCGACCATCCCACAGCCACCAAACTCGTCTGCACCCACGCCACACTGCTCAATGCCCTCAACGGCGTCGACGCCCGCAAACTCGACAACGTATTCTTTGGCATAGATGAGTTCCATCACAGCTCAGCCAGCGAAGATAATCGTCTCGGCGTACTTATCCGCCGGCTTATCAACGATACCTCGGCACACATCCTGGCCATGACAGGCACATATTTCCGAGGCAATGCCGTGCCTGTGATGCGCCCGGAGGAGGAGGTCAAGTTTCAGCCAACCATCAACTACAACTATTATCAGCAGCTCAACGGCTATAAGTATCTGAAAAGTCTCGGGTTAGGCTATCACTTCTTCCAGGGCAACTACCTCACTGCCATCCCCGAGGTGCTCGACACCACCAAGAAGACGCTTATCCATATACCGGTGCCGAACTCCAAAACCGGCGCCTTTATGAACAAATATGACCAGGTGGCCGAGATTATCAACTGCATAGGCGAGATTGTGGACAAAGACTACGCCAATAATCTCTATAGGGTGAAGACCCCCGACGGCCGCATACTCACCGTCGGCGATTTGGTGGAAGACAACACCGACCGCCGTGAAGCTCTGCAAGCCTATCTGCAGCGGATGAACAGCCGCGAGTCGCTCGACATACTCATAGCCTTGGGCACAGCCAAAGAGGGCTTCGACTGGGAATGGTGCGAACAGTGCATCACCGTAGGCATCCGCTCGTCGCTGCAGGAGGTTGTTCAGATAATCGGTCGTTGCACCCGCGACTGCGAAGGAAAGACACATGCTCAGTTCACCAACCTCATACCATGCCCTGACGCCGCGCAGGATGACGTGTCGATGGCCGTAAACGACTTTCTTAAAGCCATTTCGGCATCGTTGCTCATGGAGCAGGTTATGGCGCCGAAATGGAATTTCAAGACCAAAACAGACGATGAAGAGAAGCCCGAAAAACCGAAAGAAGACCCTAACGAAAGCCATGTAATAGAGGTGAAAGGACTGCCCCCGCTCACCGACCGCGCCAAAGCCATTGTAGACAACGACCTCGACACCCTGGTGGCTACCACCCTTTCCGACCATAAAATTCACGAAGCCATTATGGGCGGCGATATGGCCGAGATGATTACAGAAGTCTATATTCCCAAGGTAATCCGCGACAAATATCCGGAGCTGACAGATGAAGAGGTTGACAACGTGACCCAATACACCATCCTCACCTTTGCCGCACAAGGCGAAGAGGTGAAGACCGACGATTCGGGCAACCGGTTTATCAAGTTGGCCAACAAGTTTATCAACCTCGATGATTTAACCATCAACCTCATCAGCGAAATCAACCCCTTCCAGCGTGCCTACGAGGTCATCTCCAAGTCGCTGACGCCCGAAACGCTGCGCACCATACAATATGCCATCGAAGAGAAGCAATGCGAAAAGATTAGCAAAGAAGAGGCCATATTGCTTTTCAAAAAGTATCTACCCAAATGGCGCGCAGAGCATCCCGGCAAGGTGGCTCCCGAGCTTACCGACTCAGACCCCACGGCACGACGCATAGCAATGGCCATAGAGCGCATCAGGCAGCTGAAACGCAACAAACTCGCCAAGGAATCATGATTGACTGGAACAAAGAGTTAGAGGAGATTTTCAAAGACCCGTTGTTTGATGACGTAACGGCTCCCCGCAAGCCACAGACATCAAGCGACAGACTGATTGACGGTTTTCTTGAAGTGTGCGATTTTGTGCGCATTTACGGCTATAAACCCACCAAAGAGAACAATCCTACCCTCTTCAACAAGCTCAACGGCATTCTGAAGAGCGAAGAGAGGATAGAGCGCTGCCGTCCGTATGACGACTGCGGAATCCTGCCGCCAAAGGGTATAGCGAATGAGTCTCAGCCCGAGTATGCGCCCCGTGAGCAGACCGAAGAGGAACAGTTGGAGCAGATAATGAACGACCCGCTGTTTGATGATATTGACGATGGCAGGGATTTGGGACTCTTCGACATTCCCGATTATATGCGCCAACGCCTCAAAGCCCGTAAAGAGGCCGAATATGTGGGTTCAACCCGTCCTTGCGAGGACTTCGACAAATATGAGCCTGGCTTCAAAGAGATTCATCAGGGACTGAAATCCGGGAAATATAAGCTGACAAAATTCTCTGTTAAGAACCTGCGGACAGGCGCATATTTCGTTGACAACGGCGTTTTGGGGTATCTTGCCGCCTTCGATGACGAGGGACCCAACAGACATGGCGATAGAGACGGAAGAACCCGTGTAATCTACGAAAATGGCTCTGAGTCGGACATCAAATACAAGACCATAGCCAAGAACCTTTCCGTTACCGGCTATTCGGTGGCAGACTGTTCGGAAATCACGGGTGAGAAATTCACACAGCTGCTCACCGTGGGCGAGAAAGACGTGGAGAGCGGCACAATCTATGTGTTGCGCTCAAAGTCGACTCTGCCGGAGATTGCGTCGCTGAAAAACCTGTATAAGATAGGCTTTACGGCCACATCGCTTGAGAGCCGGCTGGCCAACGCGCGCAACGAACCCACATATCTGTGTGCCGACGTGGAAGTGGTGGCCACATGGAAGGTCTACAACGTCAAGTCGTCGACTTTTGAGGCACTTATCCATAAACTTTTTGACTCCGTGCAGCTGCAGGTAACAGTAGACGGACACAAGCCGAAGGAGTGGTTTATTGTGCCGCTGAAGGTGATTGAAGAGGCGGTAAAGGCCATCGTGGCGGGGCTGCCGGTGGCATACGACAGCAACCTGCAGCAAATCATCTACCTGAAAGGGGCTTGCCGGGCAAAATAAAAAACTCAGGGTTTGTACAATTATGAGTTTTTCTCTACCTTTGTAGTGCTATGGCAGATTTAAACTTTACTCATCTTCATGTCCATTCGCAATATTCATTGCTCGATGGTCAGGCCTCCGTCAAAAGCCTTGTAAACCGTGCAGCCAAGTTAGGAATGCGCGGCCTGGCGCTTACCGACCACGGCAATATGTTCGGCATAAAGGACTTCTTCAACACCGTGAAGAAGGTAAATGCTGATTTGGACGACGACCATAAGCTGAAACCGATTTTAGGTTGCGAAATGTATGTGGCGCGTGAAGACCTTCACGACCGCAACGACAAGAACGACAAGGGGTATCACCTCATTGTCCTTGCAAAGAATGAAAAGGGTTATCACAACCTGGTTAAGCTGGTGAGTCAGGCATGGACAGAGGGTCATTATTATCATCCCCGCACCGACCGCAAAGCACTTGCCGAGCATCACGAGGGACTCATTGTACTCTCGGCCTGTCTGGGCGGTGAGCTGCCGCAGCATATCCTCAACGGCAATCTCAAACTGGCCGAAGAACGGATGCTCTGGTTCCGCTCTGTCTTCGGCGACGATTACTACCTTGAGCTGCAGCGCCACAAAACGCTCAAGGAGAATGCCAACCGCGAGACGTTTGTGGAGCAGGAGAAGGTAAACAAGGTGCTTCTCGACTTCTCGCGCAAACACGGCATAAAAGTGGTGGCCACCAACGATGTCCATTTCACCGAGGAGAGCGACGCCGATGCTCACGACTGTCTGATATGCGTTTCCATGCAGCGCAATTACGCCGACCCCGACCGTATGCACTACACCAAGCAGGAGTGGTTTAAGTCGCAGCAGGAGATGGCTGACATCTTCAGCGACGTGCCGGAGGCTATTGCCAACACCATGGAAGTGCTCGATAAAGTAGAGACTTACAGCATTGACCACGCCCCCGTAATGCCGGTGTTCGACATCCCGGCGGAGTTCGGCACAGAGGCGGAATACCGCAGCCGCATAACCGAGCAGGAGCTCTTCGACGAGTTTACGCGCGACGAGAACGGCAATGTGGTGCTCAGCGAGGAGGATGCCCGCAAAAAGGTTGACAGATTGGGCGGTTACGACCGTCTCTACCGCATAAAGTTGGAGGCTGACTATCTGTCGAAGTTGGCCTGGGAAGGCGCTGCCACGCACTATCCCACACCTCTAAGCGATGAAGTGAAGGAGCGTATCACCTTCGAGCTGCACATAATGAAGACGATGGGTTTCCCCGGTTACTTCCTCATTGTGCAGGATTTTATCAACACAGGCCGCTATAAGTTGGGCGTCAGCATAGGTCCCGGTCGTGGCTCGGCCGCCGGCAGCGTGGTGGCGTATTGCTTAGGTATCACCAACATTGACCCGCTGAAGTATGACCTGCTGTTTGAACGTTTCCTGAACCCCGACCGCATCTCGTTGCCCGATATCGACGTGGATTTCGATGACGACGGCCGTTACCGGGTGCTCAACTACGTTACCGAGAAATATGGCGCCGATAAGGTGGCCCATATCATCACATACACCACCATGGCAACAAAACAGGTAATTAAGGATGTTGCCAAGGTGATGCAGCTCCCCCTGCAGGAGAGCAACCGTCTGGCCAAACTCGTGCCCGAACACTTGCCTGAGGTAAACGGGTCGGAGCCTAAAATCAACATCCCCAACTGCCTGAAATATGACCCGGCCATGAGAGCCGAGCTGCAGAACCCTAATCCCCTTGTGCCCAAGGTGCTCGACTTCTCCGAGCGTCTCGAAGGCAACAAGCGCAACACGGGTGTGCATGCCTGCGGCGTGATTATAGGCCGCGACCCGATAACCGACTGGGTGCCGGTGTCGACGGCCAAAGACCCCGACGGAAACACGGTAATCACCACTCAGTATGAAGGCTCTGTGATTGAGGAAACGGGCATGATAAAGATGGACTTCCTGGGCCTCCGCACCCTGAGTATCATCATGGACGCTCTGGAGAATATCCGTCAGACACGAGGTATAGAGCTCGACATTGAGAAGATTCCGCTCGACGATGCCAAGACTTTCGAGCTGTATTGCAACGGAAAGACCACGGCAACGTTCCAGTTTGAATCGGCGGGTATGCAGACGTCGCTGCGCGAGCTGCATCCCACCAAGTTTGAAGATTTGATAGCCATGAATGCCCTCTACCGTCCGGGTCCTATGGCTTACATTCCTCAGTTCATACGCCGCAAGCACAATGAGGAGCCTATTGTCTACGACATTCCCATCATGGAGAAATATCTGTCGGAGACCTACGGCATCACGGTATATCAGGAACAGGTGATGCTTCTGAGTCGTCTGCTGGCCAATTTCACCCGTGGCGAGAGCGATAAGCTGCGTAAGGCCATGGGTAAGAAGAAGATTGCCGAGATGGAGAAGCTGAAGGTGAAGTTCATGGCTCAGGGCCAGGAAAACGGCCACAAAAAGGAGGTGCTGGAGAAAATCTGGAGCGACTGGACGGAGTTCGCCAAATATGCCTTCAACAAGAGCCACGCAACCTGCTATTCGTGGGTAGCTTATCAAACGGCTTACCTCAAGGCCAACTATCCGGCCGAATATATGGCAGGTGTGCTGAGCCGAAACCTCGACAACCCGGTGAAGCTGAGGCTCTATATGGACGAATGTAGAGCCATGGGCATCACGGTTTTGGGACCCGACATCAATGAGTCGCTTGAGCGCTTCACGGTAAACAAAAACGGCGAGATTCGCTTTGGCTTGGGGGCCATAAAGGGCTTCGGGGCAAATGCCTCGGGAGTGATACTCAACGAGCGCAAAAAGAATGGCCCGTATAAATCCATCTACGACATGATGGAGCGTGTGGGCGGCGGTCCGGTAAACCGCAGCGCTCTGGAAAATCTGGCAAGAGCCGGCGCGCTCGACAATTTCGGTCTGCGCCGCGAGGCTTATCTCAGCGAAGACGGAAACTCCACTTTCGCCGACACGCTGATAAAATACGGGCAGCGTATGCAGGCTGACCACAACAATGCGCAGATTTCGCTGTTCGCCGACCTCGAGCCGATTGAGACCGCCCAGCCGCAGCCGCCTCACTTCACCCCGTGGAGCGAGCTGAAGATTCTGGAAGAGGAGAAAAAGGTGGTAACGATGTATCTGTCGGCTCATCCGCTCGACCGCTATTACATTGAACTGACCTACGGCTGCAACACTCCCTGCATTGAGCTGCGCGAGAAAAATACTCCCGGTGAGAAAATCACTTTCGGCGGCCTGGTAACCGGATTTGAGGTGAAGACCACGGCAAAAGGGAAACCCTACGGCGTTCTGTCGATGGAGGATTTCAGCGGCAATGCCACCGTTAGGCTCTTCGGGCGCAACTACGAGACTATTCATGCTTACGCTGTGCCGGGCAGCAACATACGCATCTCTGCCACCATGGTGGAACAGCCCTATCGTCCGGGCAATTACGACATTCAGATTGAGGCTGTGGAGACCCTTGAGGCTCTGGCTCCTAATGTGGCAAACGCTATAGACATCGTCATTCCGCCGGTAAAGAGCCAGACGCTGACAGGTCTGTTGGAAGAGAACATAATGTCGCGCGAGGAGGCCGTGAAAGCGGCTGAGAAGGCGGCCACTCCCCACGGAAAGGAGAAACCGCAGTACATTAAGCCTGTAGACCTCTATCTCACTTTCGCCGACATGGAACAGAACGTGAACATTCGCGTCCACTCGCGCAAAAAGTGTCTCCTCTCGCGCCATCTGCTCAACGCGCTCGACGATATGGAGATAAAATATTCCGTGCTGACAAAGTAATCAGCTTCGGCAAAAGGGAACTTAAACCTCAGTAAGACCGTTTAATAAAAAGCAAGCAGGCCTCAGAGCCCTCAAAGCAAGAAAAAGAAAACAAAAACATAAACAAGAAAAAAACACACAACCATTATGCTTGAGCATTTTAACGACGCTTCAGCCCGCGAAGCCATTCAGTCGGGCAAACCTGTGGTAATTGACTTCTGGGCAACCTGGTGCGGTCCCTGCATCAAACTCGGCCCGGTAATTGAGGAACTTGCCGAGAAATATGACGGCAAAGCCACAGTTGGCAAATTCAATGTAGACGAAGACGGCGACCTCTCCACAGAGTTCGGCATCCGCAACATACCCACCGTGCTCTTCTTCAAAGACGGAGAACTGAAAGAGCGCAGCGTAGGTCTGGTGAAGCTGGCCGATCTGGAAGCTAAGCTCGCCAAGATACTCTGATTATATGACGAAATTAAAGACAACAGCGGGATGGCTCGTCACGGGCCTCCTGCTGCTCTTTGCCTTTACGGCAAGAGCTTCGGAACGCGAGGTAACCATCACAGCCCCCGACGGCACTACACTGGCAGGAACGCTTACCATACCCGACAAAGGGGTGAAGGGTAGCGTGGTCTTCATCAGCGGCAGCGGCGCCACCGACCGCAACGAGACGATAGGTCCGCTGAAACCCTTCCTGACCATCAGCAAAGCCGTTACCGACGCCGGTTATGCCACTCTGCGCCTCGATGACCGCGGCACAGGCGCCAGCAAAGGTGATGCCAAAACCACCGACCTCGACACGGAAGCCGCCGACATCAGCGCAGCGTTGGCCTGGATACGCACGCAGCCGGAACTGAAGAATCTGCCGGCAGGTGTGTTCGGACACAGCCAGGGCGGCGCCGTGGCGCTTATGCTCACCGACAAGCGGAAGAATTACACACGTCCGTCGTTCATCATCACATACGGCGCCCCCGCAATCAAAGGCACCGATATGATGCTGGCTCAGGTGGAAGCCATGATGAAAGGTCAAGAGCCTGTGTGGCAGCAGATGAAGCCGATACTCAGTCGGCGTTACGCCCTGGTAGCCAGCGACATACCGCAGCAGGAACTGATTGACAAGCTCACTGCCGACGTAATGGCTCAGATTCCCGAAGCCCAACGCAGCAACCCGGCGTTAAAGGCGCGGATAGACGCCGAAGTGGCTCAGATGAGCAGTATCCCCTACCGCTCGCTGCTGCGCTACGACCCCTCGCCACTGTATAAAGACCTCAACACACGGTGGATTGCCCTGTATGGAGAAAATGACCAGCAGGCGCCGCCCGATGCCAATATGCTTCCGTCGACAGTGCAGAACATTGCCTCATGGATTTTCATCCCCGGACTTAACCACATTGGTCAGGCCACGTCAAACGGTTCACCGGCGCTTTACACGACCCTGGGCAAAGACGTTGACAAATCCCTCACCGACGCCATTGTCTTCTGGCTCGATAATATCACCGGCAATCAATAAGAAATGCCTGAATAAGAGTGCAAAGAGATGTCAAATCTATAAAAAATGTTAAATATTTGGTGAATTGCCCCAATTTCTATAATTTAGCATACTAAAAAATTTGCACCCTGATTAAACCATAGCGCCCTATTAGTGGTCAAACAAATAAAGCGGAAACTAAAAATGAAAAGCAAGTACCTATTACTCACCATGTTGCTTGGAGTTGCAAGTATGGGTTTTGCCCAGGAGTATGACGACATCTATTACTCTGAAAGCAAAAGCCAGACTAAGACCCAAAAGAGCAAAAGGAGCGACAAACAGACCGGCTCCAATTACATTAAGGATATGTCGTCGGTGGATATAGATGCTTATAATCGCCGCGGAGAATCTTATTACGGCTCACCTGTCGATACCATCGGCGCAAAGGCAGCCGAGTCTCAGGATTATGTATATACGCAGCAGATTCAGCAATATTATAATCCTACTATTGTTGTAGACAATCAGGAACTTCTTGACGAGGTCATCAACGGCTCGTCGGGCAATGTAACGGTAATTTACACCGGCACAACGCCTTACCTGATTCCTTCCTACTGCCCTGTTCCTACTTCCGTACTGTTGGGCAATTCGCCCTGGCGCTGGTATTGGGGGTCTAACTGGATTGACTGGGCAAGCTGGGCAGATCCCTGGTTCAACCCCTGGTATGTGCTGAATTACGGCTATTACAACTGGGGCTGGAACATCGGCTGGGGATGGAGTCCTTACTATTACCCCTACCGCTATCCTGCCGGCTGGGGTTATGGCTGGGCATGGCGCAACCCCCGTAACTACTATGCACACCACTACCGGCCCAATATGCACGGCAACGGCTATGTAAGACCCGGTTGGGCCTCTAACACCCGCCCGAGCAATATGGCCACAGCCACACACCGGCCCAACATTCACCGTCCCGGAGGCACCGGCGGCGTTCGTCCCGGCTACACAGCCACCGTTCGTCCCGGCTACAGCGGCTCGGCAACGGCTCGTCCGTCAACCGGCACCTCAACCATGCGTCCCGGCAGCACATCGACCCGCCCGGGTTACACCCCCACGGTACGTCCCGGTTATAGCGGCTCGGCAACGGCCCGTCCGTCAACAGGCACCTCGACCACTCGCCCCGGCAGCTCATCGGTTCGTCCCGGTTACACTCCCTCTGTTCGCCCCGGTTATAGCGGCACGGCAACGGCTCGCCCGTCAACCGGCACCTCAACGACTCGTCCCGGCAGCTCGTCGGTTCGCCCGAGCTACACACCCACGGTTCGCCCCGGACATAGCGGCACAGTAACCTCGCGCCCGTCGACAACCACTTCGACCACGCGCCCGTCAAGCACAACGACCTCGCGTCCGAGCTACACGCCGTCGGTTCGCCCCGGCAACAGCGGAAGCAGCTCATCGCATCGCAGCACAAGCGGCTATTCCACCGGTCGCAGCAGCGGCGGCAGCTACTCAGCGCCGAGCCGCAGCACCGGAGGCGGTTCGCGTGGCGGCGGCGGCGGCAGACACCGTTAATAATATAATCTCAGAAGCATCCGATTACGGGGGTGAAAGATGACCGGCTCACAGCCGTTGAACCCTTTCACCCCCTCGCGGTGCAAAAAAGTAAAAAACCAAAATCTCTAAACACTGATAATATCGGGCCTTTGCAAACCACAACAGACCCAATCGCAAAATAATTATGAAGAAATTTTTACTTACCCTCTCAATCTTTGCCCTGCCGGCCCTTATGTCGGCACAGAATGCCACAGATGCTTATCAGTTTGCCCAGCCTGATCTGAAAGGCACAGCCCGTTTCATGTCGATGGGAGGTGCTTTCGGCGCATTAGGCGGCGATATGACCTGCCTGAGTTACAATCCCGGCGGCATCGGCGTTTACAGAAACAATGACATAGGCTTCACCCTCGACCTCGATGCCCAGCAGTCGAAAGGCACCAGTCAGGGTGTCAGCCGCACACAGTCGAACACGCCCTTCTACCTCAACAATGCAGGCGTAATATTCACGGTGCGCAATCAGGGTGCGCTGAGGAACGTCAACCTCGGCTTCACCTACAACAAGACCTCGTCGTTCAACCGCCGTTTCCGTGGCGTAGTGCCTGAGCTGAATGCCTCCATATCGCAGTATATGGCAGCTCTGGCCAATGGCGGAGAAGCCACCATAAACGACATGACGCCGACTTCTACGTTCAACCCCTACAACCCTCAGGATGGCGGCTATCAGGCTCCCTGGGCCTCTATTTTGGGCTATTCTGCACACTTCATAGCGCCGCGCAACCTCAGCGACGGCAAAGTGCATTGGGAGGGTCAGTTCGGCGACGGCACCACAGGCTCGGGGTATTACAAAGTGCAGGACAAAGGCAGCCAGGATGAGTACAACATAGCCTTCGGCGGCAACATCAACAATATCCTCTATTGGGGTATGGACTTCGGCATCATCGATTTCAGCTACCAGCGCAAATCAATGTGGGGCGAAGACCTCAACGACGCATACGTGAATATCCCCGATGTGTATAGTGGCCAGACAGACTCCCACACGCAGCTCTACAACAATTATCGTGTAACGGGCACCGGCTTCAACTATAAGTTAGGCTTCATCTTAAAACCGATTCAGGAGCTGCGCATAGGTTTCGCCATGCACACTCCCACCTGGTACAGTCTTGAACAGTCATTCTACGCCAGAGCCCAGGGCAACTATGCCAACAATCAATACAGCTACGACAAGATTACGAACGAGGGTTTCGATGCTATCTACGATTATCGTTTCCGCACTCCGTGGCGCTTCATAGCCTCCATAGCCGGTGTGCTGTCGAACCGCTTCATCATCTCTGCCGACTACGAATGGGCCAACTACAAATACTGCCACTTCACCGACAAATACAGCGACGAATGGCTCAACGGCGACCCTTACGAATACACCAATTCCGACATCAAAGATATGTATCAGTCGACCAACACGCTGCGCATAGGCGTTGAGGCACGACTGAGCCGCAACGTGTCGCTCCGTGCCGGATATGCCCTGCAGAGCGCCCCTGTGAAATCGGAGTACCGCGAGAATCAGCAGGAAGTCTACACCGACGGCGCACGCCTGGACTACACCCTCGATGACCGCACATATTACATCACCGGCGGCCTCGGTTTCCATCACAAAGGCTTCTACACCGACTTAGCTTACGTGTATAAGAACCGTCAATCGGAATTCCATCCCTTCCCGGCCGACATAAAGAATGCAGACCTCTGCCCGAGCGCTCGCATCACCTCGGCCAATCACCAGATTGTGCTGACCATGGGTTATAAATTCTGACGCATAGGGTGCAAGCCGACTGGGTGCGAAAGCCATCGACGGATAAATTTTCAGAGCTGATAAAAGCTTCGAGAGGAAATGTGGATGAATTTGCTTAACTTTGCAGCGGCAATCGGCAGACGCCCCATGTCAACAAAAAGGTTAAACCTTTTAAACCTACTCAGCGCCTGAAGCGTTAAATAGATAACAAACGAAATACTAAATAAACACACACAGTATGAAACCGATACATGTAATAGCAGCTGTTATTGGCGGCGCAGTAGCAGGAGCCGCAGTAGGCCTTTTAGTAGCACCTCACAAAGGTAGCGAAACCCGTCGCAACATCATAAAGATTCTCAAAAGCAAAGGCATCAACCTCAAAGGCGAGAAGCTGGAAGAGATAGCTGAAGAGATAGAGGATCAACTCGAGAAACAGATATAAACCCCAACCCCAAAGTACAGAGACAATGAAAGGACTCAATCTGCTTTATGCCTTTCTTGGAGGTGCCATAGTAGGCTGCACAGCCGCCCTTTTGTTCGCACCTACAAAAGGCGAAGACCTTCGCACAAAGATATGTGAACTGCTCCACCGCAAAGGCGTGAAACTTTGCGACAGCGAAGTAGACGCACTGGTAGCCGAACTCTCTGCCAACGTAGAGAAATAAGCAGCGGCCATTCTTCAACCGCAGGAAAGACTTAAAGAGGGTGCCGACGCAGATTCATACAGCTGCCCGGACCCCTCTTTAGCTTATATAAAACATAAGCATTACCCGGTCGGCAAATTCTCCATCCCGGCAAAATTGCTGCAATATTAACATTATGAAATCATCAATCATAGACCAGCTCAACAAACTCAAGAGCGAGGCTCTGCGTTTTGTGGAGGTCAGCATTGAATATGCCAAGTTCACGGCGGCCGAGAAATTCACCATGCTCGGCGGCATGCTGGTGTTGGGCATAGTTTGTCTGGCAATGCTTGCCTTTGTGTTTATCTTCTTAGGCTTCAGCTGTGCCGAACTGTTTAAGCTGTTCATGCCCGCGGCATTGGCTTACCTGAGCACGGCAGGCGTCTTTTTGTTGCTGTGCATACTGCTGATTCTGCTCCGCGACCCCCTTATACTCACGCCGATAAGCCGTCTGCTTACCCGTATTCTTTTCGACACTAAAAACAAATCACAACAATGAACATGGCAAAGCAGAACGAAGCAACTAAGCTCTCCGCTCCTCATAAGACTGAAGGCTTCAGAGGTTACACCCTGAGCGAACTGCGCCAGCAGCGTCTCGTTGCCCGCGTGCGCATGGAGCTACTGAAAGAGAAAATGACTTATGATGCCGCGGAGATGTTCAAAAGCAAGCTCACCCCCGGCGAAGGGAAAAGTTCGGGCGTATTGGGCATCCTCAACAAAGGACTGCGCCTGCTGTCGTATGCCGACATCATAGCGCTTGGCTTCTCCATGTTCCGCACCGGGCGCAAGATAATCGGCTTCTTCCGCCGATAAGTGCCGATAAGCACTCATAAGCGCCATCGGATATCGTCGTTGTCCGCAACAGCCACTCTCAGCCTCTCCTTATTCCTCTCCCCTCTTCTCCGACCCTCATAGTCTAAGATTTGCATAGCGCTGCAAAATGTATTAAATTTGCAGTCATGAGGGATTATATCCGTACCGACATAGAGATACAGCCTTGGAGCGAAGATATGGCCGATTTCCTTTCGGCCCTTCTTGGCGACATAGGCTACGAGTCATTCACCCACAACGCACCCCTGCTCACCGCCTACACATACAAGGACAGCTGGGACTGCGAAGCTGCAAACGCCCTGATAGCCGACTTCCCCGCACCGGGAGTAACGCTGAAAGCCACTCACACCGTGGAACAAGGCCGCGACTGGAACCACGAATGGGAAAAGAACTACTTCCAGCCGTTGGTAATAGGCGACAAGGTGGTTGTACGCAGCTCGTTCCACACCAATGCACCCAAAGCAGACTATGAAATTGTGGTAGACCCTAAAATGGCATTCGGCACCGGCCATCACTCCACAACGCGGCTGATGATGGAGTATCTGCTGAACAACAGTCTGCAAGGACTTACAGTAACAGACATGGGCACCGGAACGGGTATTCTGGCAATCCTGGCATGTATGCTGGGCGCCAAAGAGGTATACGGCATAGAGATAGACAGCGACGCCTACGCCAATGCCTGCGACAACGCCGTTCTCAACTCGGTTCATCCCCGGCTTATCTGTGGCGATGCCTCTCAGCTGTCAATGCTGCCGAAGGCTGATCTGATGCTGGCTAACATAAACCGCAACATCATCACAGCCGACATAGACCGCTACAGGCAAGCCCTGAAAGAGGGAGGCAAACTCATTTGCAGCGGGTTCTATCTGCCCGACCTGGACGTGATACGCGCATACGCCGAGAAAAACAGGCTGCAGTTCAACAATTATGCTCTCGACAACGAGTGGGTAAGAGCCGAATTTACAGCCACTTAACATCGGCGTAAAGATTTTTAAGAATTTTTAGCTTGCACAGCACAATTTTTTTTTGTAATTTTACAATCGCAAAAAACAATAACTAAACCTATCACTAAAACATTACGCCTATCGAAAGAACTCTACCTAACACAAGTATAGGAAAAGAATGGTAAAGATAACAAGCATGACCGACGCCGAGTTGGTCAAGGCTTATGCGCAAGGCAACAATGACGCCTTTGATCAGCTGCTGAAAAAATACAGCGACAAGGTATTTGCCTATATCATACGAACGGTGAAGAACGAAGACGTGGCCAACGACATCTTCCAGGACACGTTTGTGAAAGCTATCCTCACTATCAAACAGGGACGATATACGGAAAACGGCAAGTTTCCCGCATGGATAACCCGCATAGCGCATAACCTCATAATAGATTATTACCGGCAGACAAAAGCTGAAAATCTGCAGAGCAGCAGCATTTCGGAAGTCGATGTACTCAACCGCAAAGAGCTTTCGGAAGCCACCATAGAAGAAGACATCATCAGCCGTCAGCTGATGGAAGATGTGCGCAGCCTCATCAAATATCTGCCTGACCCGCAGCGCGAAGTACTCACCATGCGTTTCTATCGCAACATGAGCTTCAAGGAGATAGCAGAGGAAACCCGCGTAAGCATCAACACCGCATTAGGTCGTATGCGTTACGCCGTGCTGAACCTGCGCCGCATTGCCGCTGAGAAGGAAATCGCCCTCAGCGTCTGAAGCATCGCTCACCGGCCGTATCACAGCACATCTTCTCTACCATAACCTTTTAAGCAACCGCCGCAAAGTCGTGGCGGTTGCTTTTTTATTAGTAATTTTTTCATTGCCCTAAGTCGTTAGCTTGCAGCTATTTACACGCAAAGTCGGAATAATAATGAAAATTTCAGGGCAGAAAATTTTGCAGATTCAAAAAAAAGCATTACCTTTGCACTGTCATAAGAACTTGACACCGCAAAGTTGGGGCATTAGCTCATCTGGCTAGAGCGTTTGACTGGCAGTCAAGAGGTGACCAGTTCGAGTCTGGTATGCTCCACACAATTGCTGAAGGCTACGGAAATTTCCCGTAGCCTTCTTTGTTAGTCAGCCCTCTCTCAACGCCTTCTCGCCGTTCGGTCAATATGGAGAAAAAGAAAGCTGACTCCCGCAAGGGGGGAATCAGCCCTGAGTATTCCGTCTTTATTTGTCAGGCGGAAAGCAATACAAAAAGACATTAGGTTTGTGATTCACCAGACCTGTAGAAATAGGAATTTCTAAGGAAATATTGACTTACAAATTAACAGGTTTATCTTGTGGTCTTGCATGGGGTCTTAACCTAATGTCAAAATCAATCCCAAAATTGCGAAGTTATGATTCAGTATTAATTAGTGATTTCATAGCTGCCATCGGCAGACTGCTTCACCGTGAAATTAAAGTTCTTGGGAACACGAGCGGCAATTTCTGTCAGTTTGTCGGTGCGGATGCCTTCCAGATTCATCAGATACATACTGCCCTCTCTTGCCGCCAGAACGCTGCCGTCGGTGCCGATTACCCGGATGGAGTAAGAGAACTGCAGTTTGGCGTTGTATTTCTTGCCCTCCTCCGGAACAAAGTCCTTGTTAGGGGTTACGTCAAGCGTCATGGAGTATGTCGACGGCAGAGTCTTGCTGTTGTCGGGCTTAAAGGTCTGCTCCGCATTTATCTTCAGAGGCTCCATAGCCGTCTCCACACCATTGCTTGTCCATGTACCCGATATATCGAAACACCGGGTTGTCTCACCTTCAACTTTCACACTGAGTTCTGCCTTGACGTGACTGAACCTGGCTTTCGGCGGCGTCGGCTCATCCTTATCATCACCGCAGCCTGTCATTACCCATCCCATGCAGCACAGAAGCATCAGCAGGGTCGAATACTTTACCTTTTCCTTAATCATAGTTTTTATTAGTTAGCGTGATTCCAACACCGTCAGTTTGTGCAGACGGCAGTTGAATAAAACGGCGCAAAATTAAGAAAAGGGCAACGTTGGGACAAGTCAGAAAAGATATTTCCGCCTCCCGCTGTCAATTTTTAAAAGAATGACCGATTAAATTTTCTCTATTGACAGAAATTTTTCTCCATTGACCGGAGCGCTCAGTTCCGACTCCGGTAGTAGGCAGAGGGAGAAACCCCTTTAATCCTCAGGAAATAACGGTTGAAGGTAGACATGGAGTTGAATCCGCTTCGGGTGGCGACGTCAGCCATTGACAGCCGTTCGCTTGAAGTATCCAGAATGCGGCAAGCCTCGGCAATACGGTACTCATTCACATAGTCATAGAAAGTCTTGCCACGGCTGTTGATGAAAGTTGAAATGTATGTTTTGTTGGTACCTGCCGCCGAGGCGAGGTCGTTGAGCGACAGGTGCGGATTGAGATAGAGCTTTTCGGTCTCCATGCATTGCTGCAACGCGCCGGCTATAAAATCTACTTTCCTGCCCTTGTTTTCCTCAGCAGACTGCGTCAGCAACTCCTCAGAGGCTCGGCTGTGATTCCCTTCAACAGCTTTTACGGCTTGCACCTCGGTTGCCATTCCTTCCTCACTAAACAGATTAGAAAGGACACTGTGGTTGCGGCAAAGGAGGAATAAAATGCCCCAAACTATAATGCTGAACACATCAAAAGCAGCCTCGCTAAGCCATGTCGTTTCCCAAAAACAGACGGCATAGACCGTCAGCCAGAGGAAATAAGTGAAAGCACAGGTGATAATCCAGTTGACGCTGACGTTTTTTGTGTAAGAGATATTCTCTGCCAAGACCTTATTATAGCGGACAACATTAAACGGAACTAACACCATAGTGTATAAAGCCGTCAAAGCGGCCAAGAGATATGCGCCAAGTATCACCTTGTCAGATGGAATCAGACAATAGAGGGGCATAAAAGCCGCAAACAGTAAATACGACAGCAATATGTCGCGTCTTTTAACCATTCCCGGACGTGTGGACTCCAGAAAAAAGGCACAGACAAACGGTGTGCACGACACGTCGAAAAGGCTGGACAGATTCTCTACAAAACTGCTCTCACTGAAAAGAGGAAGTACAAAAATTATATCCTTAAGGAAGCCCAAAGCCAAATAACTGACAGTAACAAACAGCATAAACGACATCCGGTTGCGCTTCCGCCGGAAATATGTTATCACGGCAAAAATGACGAAAAATATAGTCGCCATTCCGCGGGTATAATGAGCTAATGCCTCAAAAGAGAAATCCTCAAACATCCTTCTAGTGTTCGGCTGATATGCTTTTTAGCCAACGGTTACAAATTTAGATAAAAATTCTGAGATTTCACACCGGCAGAATAAAAAATCAAGGCTGGCGCCTTGATTCCCGTCCCCTCCCTGCGTGCTCTACGTCACAAATTACTATATTTGGAGGGAATTTTAAAAATCAAACATATGGACAGGAGCCGAACAGTCCCCGGCCTTGATGTCCACAAAGATACAATATATCTTTGTATTATGGGGCATGATGAGGCAATTATTTTTGAAAAAACTTACGGAGTGCTGACTACAGAACTTCGTCAGATGTGCAATGACATGGTTGAGCACGGTGTAACCGAGGCCGGAATGGAGAGCACGGCAGTCTATTGGGTACCCGTCTGGAACGAACTGTGCGAGTCTATGGATCTGAAGCTGGTCAACCCATATTTCATCAAGCAGTTGCCGGGGCGCAAGAGCGATGTCAAGGATGCACAATGGATTGCCGAATGCCTTCTGAAGAATCTAATCAAAGGCAGTTTTGTGCCCGGCCCCATAGTTCAGGATATGCGTAAGCTCAACCGCCGCATCATGGATCTCAATGAAGATATCAACTACAACTCCAACAAACTGGACGCTGCCTTTCAGCGGTGCGGATTCAGACTGAGCAACTATGTGTCCGGGACAAACAGCAAAAGCTATCAGAAAGTGCTTCAGGCAATAATCAATGGGGAACGCGACCCGGAAGTGCTGGTAAAGATGGTTCATGGACGAACAACCAACAAACATGGCAAAGGAACAATCAAGGCCGCAGTCATGGGATCTTTTTCACAGACAGACATTACGGTTTTCAGACAGCTCAAAGAGATGCTCGATACCATCAATCGTCAGATTGACGAGTGCCAGAAAGAACTGACCGATTTATGCGAGAAGCATTTTCCGGAAGAATACAAACGGATTCAGACTATCCCCGGTGTCAAGGAACGCGCCGCCACAGCTATAATTGCGGAAACCGGAGTGGATATGAAGATGTTTGCCACGGCAGCCATGCTCGTGGGATGGTGCGGACTCAAACCTCGCAACGACGTCAGCAACGGACGCTACAAAAGCAGAAAAGTGACACATGGAAACAAATACCTTCGCCGGATTCTTATTGAAGTGGCGTGGGCTGCATCCCGGAAAAAGAATTGTTTCTTCTCAAATTTCAGTTATGTGCAAGTGACACAGAAGCACAAGAGCAAAATGAAAATACAGGTGGCGATAGCCAGGAAAATTCTTGTTGCCGTATGGCACATGCTCTCCAAAGGCGAAGACTTCATCGACATCTATCACAGACGGCTTGAACAGCAGAGACAGATGGAGGAACAGCTCAAATCACTCGCATCGAAAATGGCCTGACGGCCATTCGACATACCTTCCGGTGCAATGTAATTACTTTTGTGGTGCATCGCAGCCCGGTTTACAAATTTGCAAACGCGCCGGAAAGAGTTGGACACCGGCATAAGCTAACCAAGCTTGTAGAGGAAAATAACAATCTTATACCTGGCTCTATAGCTAAACTGCTATTGAGTGAGCCGTTATGCCTGCCAGTCTGGCAATCTGACTATAATACCTTCTTTTCAGCTTTTATGAATTGGTGTTCTCAAATACGTTTTAGAGGAAAGTAAACAAAAAATTCGACATAGAAGTCGTGGATGCCCTCCTCCTCAATAATAAATATGCGCTCCGAGCCCTATACTCCCCCATTCACCTGCTTGTCTGTGAATTTTTGACAGCATCTGTAATAATAATTACACTTAATCAGCGTTATACTATTGACTGATGCAAATAAAATCGGTCTTTTACACACCAACAAACAACACCATTGCCTATGACCAATAGTTCTACTACAACCACAGTACTCAACCACACATCGAGTGCAAGCCGGAAAAGTCCCCGTGCAGCCACGCTCGATTTTGTACGGCAATTTGCCCGCACATGTATAACACTTCCGGGCATGAACCCCGACACCTACATAATGGCAAATTAAGACCAAATCCGTACAATTACTCAATTCATGAACTAATAAAAGGCCACACCGATTACCGGATGCGGCCTTAATTCTTCTTAACTATTATCTCAAGCCACGGAATCCCGTCGCTTCAAATGTTAATTATTTTTAAATTAAACAGCCAATATTATATCATACAGTTTAAACAATCTTTCAATTTCTCCCCAAAGTCAAAGTTATTTAACCACATTTCACAAATTCAAAAAGCATTGAGTCATCAATCCTGTAAATCAATTATACTTTATCTAATATCATTATTTGTTAATGTTTATTAATTCCTTACCCCCAACTGAAATGAAAAATATTCTATATATTTGAAAAAAAATTTCCGTCAAAGGCTTACAAGAGCCAGAAACAGGTACTCCTAAATCCGAAGGATACAACGTCTATGACACTAAAACTCTAAAAATAGTGCATGGCATCAGATTTAAATAAACCATCGAAAAATTCACAGCATGAGTAAAGCAAAAATTTTCACAATCCTGCTGGCGGTGATGATAGGTATCTCTGCCATTCAGGCTGAGAAGGCTCCTTCAAAAATCACTCTCAGGATACCGTCGGGGCTGAGCATGAACTATGATGAAAATGACTCTTCCACCTACATCAACAGAGCCGTCATCTCTTGTTTCTACAACAACTCAGGCCGGATGGATTCGCTGATTTACGTGTATCCTATCTTCCTTACCGGCTCAAATACCGCTAAAGAAAACACCTCATATGTACGTATTGTCAAGAACACGTATTCGTTGCAGTGGGAGGATTCAAAACTTACGGTGAAGCGCACGGATGGCAGTCAGAGAAACACGGTAGCCACTCAGACTTACATTCTCAACGCAGCGGGGAACATTGATTATTCAATATCAGAAAACACCCATTTAGACGGAACCGCCGACAATATTACGCGTCATTATTCATACAATGAGAATAATGAGCTAATCAGCCGCGAAATCGTTTCTGAATCTGATAATGAAAAGGTAACGCTGACCGTTGAGAATGGCAATGCGGTGAAAGTAAGTGGTAAGCATGGCGAATGGCCGTTGCTGTTCAACTACTTCAGCCGCCCGGCCAATCAAATCTCTGTCAGCTATTCCAACATTCCCAACAAAGGCAAGCTTTATCTGCCGCTGAATGAATATCTGGCATACGAATATAACCCTGTGCCTGCCTTGGCCGGCATTTTAGGTAAGCCTTCAAAGTATCTGCCAGCCAGCGAATACAACAGCGACAAACGCACCGGAACGTTTTCTTACACGCTCAATGACGAGGGATATATCACCAAATTCAGTTATAATGAGAACCACCGCGGTGATATGATGTATGTGTATATCGACTATCAGGAAATCAATGGCGTGTCGGAAATTGCAACAGACAATACGATAATCAACATTGACGGCAGAAATGTATCGACCTCCGACAACAGCCTTCTCCTTGTCTACGATATGCAAGGGCGCCTCATCGGGTCAGCGAAAAACGGCATCTTTGAATTGCCGCAGAGCGGAATATATCTGCTGCGTGCCGGTACCAAGACCATAAAAGCGGCTGTTCGATAACCGACGATATAAGAGCAAGTTAAGCAACAGAATATTGCCTCTTAATCCATCATCAGGCTGAAGGAAATTTTCTCCGGGCTAACAGATGCTTTAAGAGACAATGTCATGCCGTATGGAACGCGCTCTATGCACCCGGCCGGAAAGAGCGGAATCTGCGAAGGGTAAAGACACAGTCGCTTTGTGGTGAGGGTTGTGGCGACTGCATCATTAAGCAGCCCGGAGGCGGCAGGAAGGCTTAAATATCTGTCAGCCAATTGTTTTGCGGTGTCGTCTGACAGCACAAACACATCCTTGTCTGACGAAAGCACATTGCCGCAAATCGTTCCTCCTGCCTCAGTCCATTCGTCCAATACAGCCTCCGCATCCTCAAGCGAGTGAATCAGTCCGCAGGGAGGCTGCCGGCGGTCAAACTCATTAAACTCGGCCGGTGAAATCGGTCTGAAGACCTCTTCACATAACGCTTCCAAAGCACCCTCAGGAAGGGGCAAATAAGCCCTCTCAGCCGCGTTTTTAAAGCCAAAGGTGGAATACCATTGCCGTAGTGATTCGGAGGCAGGAATGAGAAAGAGGAAGTCGAGGGATGCGGCAAGCGCTTTGTCCCTCACAGCGTCAATAAGCTGCGTCATGAGACCTTGTCCGCGATGGTCAGGCCTCGTGGCAAGTCCATGAAGATACAGTCCCTTTCTGCCGCCTGTGAAGGCAAACTGTCTTGCACAGAGCATTGCCACCGTCTCTCCCCTTTCGTTGCGGCGGCAGAGTGTGAATTCAGCATCTGCCCAATGCCGGAAAATGCGTTGGATATAACTTCCGGAGTCGCCGAAGACCTCTTTCCAGAGAGCCTGCATGGCTGTGTCAGAACGGGTCGTTAAGTCGGTTGAGGATATCGGCCGGCAGCGAGGCAATATGGTCGGCGTATGCCTTGCGCAGTTCGCTCACGGGGCGGAATCCCCAAGTAACACCCACACATTCAATGCCGGCGCGGTGGGCTGTCTCCATATCAACGGCCGAATCACCCACCATCAGCACTTCCGATTTAGGGGTGGGACACTGGTTCAGAATATGGAAAATGATTGAGGGGTCCGGTTTCGTGGGGCGGTCTTCCACCTGTCCGCAGATGGCCACAAACGGGATATCGGGGAAATAGTGTTTGATAATTTTATCAACCGCCGACTGATATTTATTACTTGCCACGGCAATCTTCACGCCCTTATCGGTGAGCTGCTGCAGAAGTTCGGGGATGCCTTTATACGGCTCTGTCAGGTCGCAGTCGTGCTCGTCGTAATGCTGCCGGAAATAGGTAAGCAATTGCTCCACCGTCTCCTCATTGGCATCCACCTGAGCGCGTTGAATGAGCTTGCGCACGCCGTTGCCCACCATGAAGCGGAACGATGTGAGCGAATGAGGGGTAAAACCCATCTGTTCAAGGGCATAGTTAACGGAATTGCCAAGGTCGGCAATGGTATTCAGCAGGGTGCCGTCGAGGTCAAAAATTATTAGCTTTTTCATAGTTGTTTTTCTTAGCTTAGAAGGGATAACCCACCGAAAAATGAATGGAGCGGTCGCGACCCCAACGGGGGTGAATCAGGGGCCACGGTTCTGCGCCTTCGGCCGGGTTATGGGCCTTCATGCCAAGATCAAAACGCAAAAGGAAGTATGTAAAGTTCATACGTATGCCCAGACCGTAGGAGGCTGCAATCTGCTTATAGAAGGAGTTGAAATGAAACATTCCGCCGGGTTGGTTCTCATAGTTGTGTATGGTCCAGATATTTCCGGCGTCTATGAAGGCTCCTATTTCAAAAATCCAGAAAAGCTTTGCGCGATACTCCACGCTCACCAGCATATTTATGTCGCCGCACTGGTTCATGAAGTCGGTTACCGAATTGCGACCGTGGAAATTGCCGGGTCCGAGTGTGCGCACATCCCAGCCTCTGACACCGTTGGCGCCTCCTCCGTAGAAGCGCTTCTCAAAGGGAATCACCTTGGAATTGCCGTAAGGTATGGCCACGCCCAAAGCCGCATGGAAAGCCAGCGAATTGCGGCGGTCGAAGATATGGGTCAGCGCATAATCGCCTTCCAACTTCACATACTGGGCATAGTGAATGCCGAACACTTTATACGGGTCTTTGTGGAAGTCGCGGTTTTTGAAGATTGAGCTTATGCCGAAGAGCAGGTTGCCCGCCGTTTCACCCTTGGCGCGTATGGTGTAAATGTTTTTGCGGGTTATCTTCAGATAAGGCGACGGCGTTTCCGGCTCCTTGTTGGTGTGGAAGAACGTGTAGCCAAGCCGCATTATGAAGTGGTCTTCATAGCTGTAACGCAACAGCGGGTTGTTGGGGGCTATATCATCAATGAAATTGATTGTTGACTGCGGCAGATAGACGTAATCAATGTCAATGGGGGTGAAGATATGGCTTGTGCGGCGGTAACGCTCCATCCATTTATAAGCCCAGCCGGCATTGGCGATGACACGGGTATATTCCGGTCGTTCCTGATAATTGAATGCCAAATTCAACTCGGTGGAGGCCTTGATGCGCCGTTTGAAACTGTCGCTCAGGAAGGGAGCTTTGAATTTGGTGAAGGTGAGCCCCACATCCACGCTGTATTCCATATAGCGGTTGTGAATAAACCCTTCGGGCTTGCCGCTGAGACTCTCGTAAGCTCCGCGCAGTTTGGCGGTAAAGGTCTCCGAGCCGTGGCCTATGTTGCGGTGTGAATAGGAGATGGCCGCCGCCACACCCAAATCGCCTTCGGAGTTGGTGCCCTCCAGTTCCAAGGCTATTGTCTGGCTCTTACCCGGTGTCAGCAGCACATAGACATCCACCCACATCCGATCCTGGTCGTCGATGGCCACAGGCACGCTCTGCACGCTGATGAACTTGAGAATCTGAAGTCGCTGCAAGGCCTGATAGGTGTTGTCAACAGCATTTTCCGACCACAGATTGCCGGGATGGACAAAGCAGTTTTCTATCAATACCGACGGGCGCAGATAATGGTTCATGCCGTAGATAATGTCATAGCCTCGCACGTTGATGGAATCGCGCAGGGAGGCCTCAGAGCCGGAGCCTCGCATCGGCTCGTAATCGGTTACGAAGGTAACTTTGCGCACATACCATTGGCGCGACATGGTCAGCTCTATGGAGTCGCGTTCGGCACCGCCGGGAGGGGGCGACACGCGCATGGTCAGGTCTACGGCCGAACTCTGCGACGTGGTATCGGCAACAAAGGTGATGTAGTTTTTGAGGAAAGCAAAATAGCCGCTGTTTCTGAGGCGGGTGGCTATCATGGTGCGCTGGGCATCCAGCACATTTAGGTCGAGGGGTTTGCCGGGCTGCACGGGCCATTGGGCAGAATCGGCCATCACCACGCGGCGCAGGACCGTGTCGCTGAACTCGTAATTCACCGACGAGAGCCGGTATTGCGGTCCGGGAACAACGCGGTAAATAACCTTGGCTTTGCGCTTCTCTTTATTCAGCAGGGTGTCGGCGAACACTTCCGCATGCAGATAGCCTCTGTTGATGAGCGACCGCTGTATCTGAATCTGCGACTGATGCGTCAGTGTGGTGTCGAAAATCACCGGAGCCTCGCCCAGATTGCGCAGCAGCCTGTTGTACCATTTGGTGGAGTCGCGACCCGACATATTATAAATGCCGAGTTGCATTTTCACCTTCCACAGCAGCTTGTGGTTTGGCAACTGGCGCACATAAGTCTGCAGCTCCTCGGTGTTGAGGTCCTGCGTCTGCTTCACGCTGTCGGGCAGCGTAACGGCAATCTTGTCGAGCAGATATTTGTTGTCGGGCACATGCCTCACCGGCGAACACGCGGCAAGCAGCAGGAGCAGCATAGCCACTCCTGCCGCCATTACCGTGCGTAGAGATGCCGGTTTCAACAACATTCGTTTACTTCAGACCGCAGGCTTGACAGCGCGGTTTGAGCTGACGGAAGAAATCGTTGCCCTTGTTGTCTACAAGAATGAAGGCGGGGAAGTCTTCCACTTCTATTTTCCAGATTGCCTCCATACCCAGTTCGGGGTATTCGAGCAGTTCTACGTTCTTGATTGAGTTCTGAGCCAGGATAGCTGCGGCGCCGCCTATTGAGCCGAGATAGAAGCCGCCGTGTTTCTGGCAGGCGTCTGTTACCTGCTGGCTGCGGTTGCCTTTGGCTATCATCACCATTGAGCCGCCTGCAGCCTGGAACTGGTCAACATACGGGTCCATGCGGCCTGCCGTGGTGGGACCGAACGAGCCGCTGGGCATATCTTCAGGCTTCTTTGCCGGGCCGGCATAGTAAATCGGGTGATTCTTGAGGTATTCGGGCATCGGCTCGCCCTTGTCGAGGCGCTCTTTAATTTTGGCGTGTGCTATGTCGCGGCCCACGATGATGGTGCCGTTGAGCGACAGACGGGTGCTGACGGGATATTTATCGAGCTCTTCAAGAATTTCCTTCATGGGGCGGTTGAGGTCTATCTTCACCACCTCACCCTCATGAGCGTTGCGATACTGCTCGGGTATCAGCTCGGCGGGGTTCGTGTCGAGTTCTTCAATCCACAGGCCCTCTTTGTTGATTTTTGCCTTTATGTTGCGGTCGGCAGAGCAGCTTACGCCCATACCCACGGGCAGCGAAGCGCCGTGACGCGGCAGACGTACCACGCGGATGTCGTGAGCCAGATATTTGCCGCCGAACTGAGCGCCGAGGCCTATGCAGTGTGCAGCCTCAAGAAGCTGTTTCTCAAGCTCTACATCGCGGAAAGCGCGACCGTATTCATTGCCTGTGGTGGGCAGCTCGTCGTAATATTTGGCACTGGCTTTCTTCACCGTGGCAAGATTCATCTCTGCGCTTGTGCCGCCAATCACAAATGCTATGTGATAGGGAGGGCAGGCTGCAGTGCCCAGAGTCTTCATCTTCTCCACCAGGAAGGGCACCAGCTTGTCGGGGTTCAGCAGAGCCTTCGTTTCCTGATACAGATAAGTCTTGTTGGCAGAGCCGCCGCCTTTGGCTATGAAGAGGAATTTATATTCATTGCCCTCTTCGGCATGAATCTCAATCTGAGCAGGCAGATTGCAGCCGGTGTTCACCTCCTCATACATGGTAAGAGGCGCATTCTGCGAATAACGGAGATTGTTTTCGGTGTACGTTTTGTAAATGCCGTGAGCTATCTTCTCCTCATCGTTGCAACCGGTCCATACATGCTGACCTTTGTAACCGGCGCAGATTGCCGTGCCCGTATCCTGGCACATGGGCAGAATACCTTTGGCACTGACATCGGCGTTGCGCAGCATGGTCAGAGCCACGAAACGGTCGTTGTCGCTGGCTTCGGGATCCGATAAAATCTTGGCTACCATTTCGTTATGCTCGCGACGCAGCAGGAAAGAATTGTCGTGAGTGGCGGCATTGGCCAGAATGGTAAGAGCCTCCGGATCAACCACGAGCATTTCGTGGCCGTTCCAGTTCTCGGTCTTTACATATTTGTCCGTCAGCAGACGGTATTTGGTTTTGTCAGGACCCAGGGGAAAGGGTTCTTGGTAATGGAAAGGCTTGGTTGCCATAATCTATTGTGGTTGGTTGAGTGTTTTCAGACTGCAAAATTATAAAAAAATATTAACTTTGCATCATGGAAAAAGAACTCATTGTAAAATTCCAATGCACAGCCGCCGAATGTGACGCTCAGCGCGAGTTATCGCTGCTGTCGCTGGCAAGCCATATCATAGAGACAGCCACCGCTCATGCCGACAGTCTGGGCATAGGCAACGGCGCAATGCCGGGAAGCGGGTGGGTGCTGGCTCGCCTCACCATTGAGATGCAACGCTATCCGAAAGCGCTGGAAGATTACTCCATTATAACGTGGGTGGAAGGCTGGAACCGCCATTTCTCGGAACGCTGCTTCGAGATTACCGACAAAGAGGGTAACACCATGGGCTATGCCCGCTCTGTGTGGATGGTGATGGATTTGGAAAAGCACACCAACGCCGGTCTGGAACACCTCAACATACCCTACGGGCTGGTGAGCGACCGTCCGTGTCCCATAGCCCGTCAGAGCCGCCATCGCCCGCTCGAGGGTGCCGAGGTAACGGAATACAGGTTTGTCTATTCCGACATCGACTTCTACCGCCACGTCAACACGCTGCGCTATATCCAGCTGCTGCTCAACCGCTTCAGCATGGATTACTTCGACTGTAACTATCTGCGGCGCTTTGAGATAGCATTCGCTCATGAGTGCTATTACGGCGAAACGGGTCGCATTGAGGTATGCAGCCGAGGCGATGAATACGACATGGGCATTACTACCGACCGGGCAGCCGCACTGGGTGCCAAAATGATTTTTGCGCCAAGGAGCTGAGTCTTCAGCTCACGGGGCTTTTTCCGCGAAAGGACGCAACCCTAAGGCTTTGCTGTGTGTTAATAACAGTGAAAAACATACACAGCAATGAAAATGTCATTCTCCGACCGTAGTCGTCACTTCTTCCACGTTGTCAGCAACGTGCGTCCTTTGGTGTGGATATGCATCTATTTGGCACTGATGCCTCTGTTCGCTGTCTTTTATCAGCTCTTGCCCGACTGGCAGTTCCGTATCCCCGACGGTGGCGGAACCACTTACGGCTCGTGGCTCTATTACAGCATCGTAACCATTACCACATTGGGTTTCGGCGACTATACGCCGGCTCACGGGGGTGCTCAGGCACTCACGGCTATTGAGGTGATGTGCGGAATGCTCACCATTGGATTCTTCCTGAACGCCGTGGGTTCTATGAAGTCGGAAATCGACGTTATTTCTGAAAAGGAAAAGCAACGCAGGGTTCATGAGGCGCTGGAAAGCGACAAACTGCTGAAAAACATTCCTGTGCTGCTCCATAAAATGAACCTCTTTCTGGCTTGGTGCTGGGCTGTTACCACTCCGGCCGACAAGCGCAAGACGAACATCCTCGAGTTCAACGCCAATTTCACGTTCTCCGATATGCGCGACCTTTTCAAACCGTCGTACCTACCCGTGGATTATGCTCACCGACCGGCCGTTGAGGGTCTGTTGCAATGTGCCGGCCATGTGTCGCTGAATCTCGACAGCCTGCAGCAGCGTATCGACCTGACGCTGTGGGAGCAGTTGCTGGAAGACTGTTTTGCCTTTGTGAGCAATGTGCAGCTCTTCTCTTCGTCCGACAATCTGCATCATTTGCTCGATATGGTCAGCCACAAACAGGGAATCAGCATTGACGATGCCGAACATAAGCTTGCTCAGGCCATGACCACCTACTCAACGCCCGAACAGGCCGAAGATGAACCCTTCCTGCGTCCGGTGGTTGAGCTTTATCACTTCATCAAAGACTCTTCGGAGGTGGCCACGCGCGTCATTCTCTTCCTCAACAACTTCAGCGCCAACCATTCGGCCACCAAAGAGGCAAAGACTCTTTTAGACGCTTCTCAGGCTTGATTCCGGCTGAAAAGGCGGCTGTAAAGCTCAGCCTTTTTGGCTAACGGCATGGGATAAGCGCGCGATGTCGACGGCATTCGCCAGTGGCGCAAATGACGCACCGAGCCGTCGGCCATGTCAACGTCAACTTCTACGAACTCGCCCACTGCGGGCAGAGCAGATTTGGTAAGAGCCGCCACCACCGAGGCGGCTTTTTCGCCTGTGGTAACAATGTCTTTGCAATCCGGCATCCGCTGCAGCAAACCGGCCAGGTCAAAGGGCTGCTTTATGTTGAGATATTTGTCGGAGGCATTGCCTCGCAGCCGTTCCACTTCGCCGCCGGTATCGCTCATGGCCACTCCCTGTTCCTGCAGCAGACGTATTATCTCGGGCAGACGGAAAGTGCGGTTAGGCACATCCACCAGATAATCCTTGTCGCCGAAGAAGATAAGCCCGAAAACCCGCCACATATCGTTGATGTAATTCGGGTAATAGAAATCCATGCTCCAACGACGTTTTGGCGGAGGGAAAGTGCCGCAAATGAGTATTCTTGCTCCTTGTGGCACAAAAGGCTCAAAGGGATGCGCCTCTGAGGCGGAGTCAGATGCCTGTTGATTCATCCTCTCAGACTGTTAATCAGACACGCTAATCAGACAAGCGCCTGAGCAATGGCATCGAGTTGCTGTTTGCAGTCGTCGAGTCTGTGCTGCCTCATCTCAGCGCGAGCCAATATTGGCATTTTCATCTGCTCAGCGTAATAGTCGAAACGGCGCATCGCCGCTCCGGGAGCCCATGTGTAGGAGCTGAACACGCAGAGCTTCTTGTTTTTGATTTCACGCACCGTAAGGGCACGCATCAGAGCCTCAATGACCGGGAAAAGCTCCATGGAATAGGTCGGTGTGCCGATTATGATATTCTCATAGCGCACACAGTCGGCCAGAATGTCGGCCATTGTCTCATAACTTGCGGCATGAATTTTCACCGGCGCGCCGGTGAGTTCTGCCACCTTATTGCCTAAATACTCGGCCATGGAAGACGTGTTTCCGTACATTGTGCCATAAACTATCACAGTGCCTTTCTCCGGTGTCCATGAGCTCAGACGGCTGTAAAGGTCAACAACCTCTTTGAGATGCTTGCGCCATATCAGGCAGTGTGTGGGGCAGATAGTGGTGATTGACAGATTGCCCACCTTTTTCAGCGCGTTCTGCACAAAGCGCCCATATTTAGCCACTATGCAGGCATAATAGCGGTATATTTCCTCAAAGAAGGGAGACACATCCTGATTCTCATCGAGAGGATTGCCGTTGAGAGCGCCGAAGCCGCCAAAGGCATCACCCGAAAAGAGAATTCCGTCGGCCTCAAGCCATGTCATCATCGTCTCAGGCCAATGCACCATAGGGGTCATGAAGAACTGCAGTGTCTTGCCGCCCAAATCCAGAATCTGACCATCTTTAATCTCCATCATCCGATCGGCAGGCACGCCATAGAACCCCTGACACATCTCCAGAGTCTTGTTGTTGCCCACAATTTTCAGCTCCGGATAAATGCGCAGCAGCTCGGGTATGCCGCCGCTGTGGTCCGGCTCCATGTGGTTTACCACAAGATAATGCAACGCTCCTGAGGCGCTGTTCTGGCTAATGTGTTTAACCAAATCGCCAATTTCCGTTACCTCAACAGAGTCGATGAGCGCTGTGGCCTCCGTTCCTTCCACAAGGTATGAGTTATAGCTCACGCCGCGCGGTATCGGCCACAAGTTTTCAAACAGAATCTTACGGCGGTCGTCAACGCCAACATACGAAACACCGGGTGCTATGAGGTTGATGTTCATGGTTTTTAGTTTTAGAGGCGCAAAATTAACATTTTTCTCCAAGCCTTACAAACCGCCTTCCCGCTGAAGCACAAAATTTAAATCCGGAATCAAGACATATTTTCAACAGCTCCATTGTGTCCGACCCTTTGGCTGTTATTTTCAGGCTCTTTTCTCTTAACTTTTTTTGACAATCGGCACATCCGGCTCAACCCTATCAATCATTTAATTGTTAAAAAAGAGAAAATCACTTAACTCAAAATGTTATGAGAAAATACTTAGCTGAATTTTTCGGCACTATGTTCTTAGTGCTGTTAGCCTGCGGCAGCGCTGTGCTTGCGGGTCCTAAAATCGGCACTCTGGGCATCGGTCTGTGTTTCGGACTGGTCCTTGTGTGCCTTGTCTATGCAATCGGCAAAATCTCCGGTTGTCATGTGAACCCGGCAGTTTCCTTTGCCGTATATCTCACCGACCCCAATTTCAAGGGTAAAGACTTTTTGGGTTATGTGATAGCCCAACTTCTTGGCGCAGCTGTGGGCGCAGCTTTCCTGTGGTGGCTGATGGCATTCCAGGATTTCGGCAATCTGGCTTACATCACCAACAACGTGCCTGTGCCGGAGAATGTCTTTGAGTTCGGCGGCATTACCAACGGCGTCGGCACCACCGACAAGGTCAGCTATCTGGCCACCAACGTGCCTCAGGCGGGCGTGATTTGGTCAACGGCACTGCTCACCGAGTTCCTCCTCACCTTCTTCTTTGTGTTCATTGTGCTTGGCTCCACAAGCAAATGGGGCACCAGCGCTCTGGCAGGTGTCGCCATCGGTCTCGGCCTCGGACTGGTGAACATTGTGGGCATACCCATCGACAATTGCTCGGTAAACCCGGCACGCAGTTTCGGTCCGGCGCTCTTTGCCGGCAACACAGCCTGGGCTGACTTCTGGATTATGATTGTAGGCCCGATGCTCGGCGCCGCCTTCGCAGCTTTCTGCTGGAAGGGTGTCAGCCAGAGGGTAGTGCCCGAAGAAGTTGGCACTGACCAAGTAAATATATCATAAAGCAATAACAGGGTTTAGACCCCATGAAACACAAATTGTTAACGCTGGGGCGGTCGCATTCCGAGCGATTTTTGCAAGTTGAAGAGGGAGTGATGCGAGCATCATGACCGATGAGACTTGGCGAAAAGCGCCGGAATGCGGCCGGGGCGATGGTAATTTCAAATACTGTGGCCGAATATTGGCATATTTTGGCACAGGTGCTCTGACGGCATTGAATTAATGCCGTCAGACTCGTTTAATCTGAAATACCTGAGCATAAAAATAGAGCAGGCAATAACCGCCATGTCTCCCGCAGTCCTGATGTATTGCTCATAATTGCGGGCAAGCCTGCGGTAGTTTCCAAGCCACGAGAATATCCTTTCCACCACCCATCTGCCCTTCATCGAAATAAAACCCCATTCAACAAAAAAAAATGTTAATGCCGGGGCGGTTGAATTTCGAGCGATTTCAGCGAGTTGAAGCGGGAGTGATGCGGGCATCATGACCAATGAAACTTGGCTGAAAGCGCCGGAAGTCAACCGTAGAAATGAAAACTAATATGCGTAAGGCTCTGCAAAGAACAGAACTTTTAACAATAACATCAAAAGAGAGCTTAACCAGACCTTAAAATAAATTTTAATCATGGCACCAAAACACAAGGCTGAAGTTACTCTGGTCTCCCAGGGTTGGGCGTTTTTTGCTAAGGTTCGTCGGTTACATAGCTCGCTCTGCTCCCTCCTTAACTTGCAAAAATCACCTCAGTCCTGCGACCCCGACGTTAACATTTTTTGTGGAATGGGGTCTAAAGTCAGAGGTGCCGACATTTGACTTGACACACTCGGGATTGACATGCAGACAATTCTTGAGTAACTCAGTAAAACCGGAACGATATCCTTTGTCAGCCTTGAATATGCCCACCATAAGGAAGTGATTCAACGTGTTTACAAGCAAGGGTTCCGAGGCTTTGTAATCATCGACATTAGCGGTCGTTACAAGGATCTTCAGCGGATATCCGTTCGAGTCAATCGCCCCAGCGTTAACATTTTTGTATCACGGGGTCTAAGATCGGAGGGCATTACATTTTTCAACATTCCAGAATGTTAACGTCTGAAGATTATATGCTGTGCGCTTTTAACATATTTTGACTCATTATTTAAATAAATATTAATCAATCGTTAGGCCACGGTATTGAAATTACCTTTGTCTCGCAGGCTTGGGCGCTTTTAGCCAAGTCTCGTCGGTCACATAGCCCGCTATGCTCCCTCCTCAACTTGCAAAAATCGCCTCAACCCTGCGACCCCAGCTTTAACATTTTTTGTTTCATGGGGTCTTAAATCTGCACAGGGAGGTGTGCCGGAAAGCAAAATGCGACAAAGCATTGAGGCTTTCGGGCACACCTCCCGGATTTTTTTGCTAACTTTGCGGTCGTGAAACTCAAAATTCTAACCATTGTGTTGCTGATTATCAGCAACGTCTTCATGACATTTGCCTGGTATGGACATCTGCAGTTTGAAAAGCGCGGTCTTCTGAACTCATGGCCCTTGTTCGGCATCATCCTGCTCTCGTGGGGAATTGCCCTGCTTGAATACTGCTTCCTCATTCCGGCCAACAAAATGGGATTCGAGGGCAACGGCGGTCCGTTCAATCTGTTTCAGCTCAAGGTTACGGCCGAGGTGATTTCCATTACTGTCTTCACCATCATTGCCCTGTTCATTTTTCAGGGGCAGAAATTGCAATGGAACCATCTGGCAGCCTTTTTATGTCTCATAGGAGCCGTATATTTTATTTTCCTGCCGGGAAAGAGCTGATAACCAGCCATAAATTATTACCTTTGCATCATGGAAAAGAGTGTGCGTATTGACGGGCTCAACATAGCCTACAGCGAAAGCGGACCTGACGGCGCTCCCAAGATACTTCTCATGCACGGATGGGGATGCGACCACACTACCCTCAACAGCATAGCCAAACAGCTTGAGGGGAAGATGCACGTTTACAGCATCGACTTCCCGGGCTTCGGCAAGAGCGACGAACCGCAGAGTGTGTGGGGCGTGGAAGAGTACACCCGCCTCACCGAGCGCTTCATAGAGCTGATGGGCGGCGACATAGATATTTTGCTCGGACACAGCTTCGGTGGCCGCGTGGGTATCTTGCTCAGCTCGCGTCATCCCGAAATACGTAAGTTGGTATTGGTGGATGCAGCGGGCATCAAACCGCGCCGCAGCCTCAAATATTACTTCAAGGTATACAGCTTCAAACTCGCCAAGCGCTTCTATTATCTTGTGTTCGGCAAGGAGAAAGCGGAAGCTCGTCTGAACCGCATACGAGCAAAACGAGGCAGCAGCGATTATGCCGGCGCTTCGCCGCGTATGCGGGCCATTCTCAGCAAATGCGTCAACGAAGACCTGAAGCATTGTCTGCCTTCCATAAAAGCGTCGACATTGCTTATCTGGGGCGCCAACGACACCGCTACCCCGCTGGCCGACGCCAAGTTGATGGAAAAAGCCATACCCGATGCCGGGCTGGTGAGCTTCGACGGCTGCGGCCATTACTCTTTCCTCGACAACCCGCTCGGCTTCCGTGCCGTGCTGGCAGAATTCCTCATCAAGAAACTTTAATGTAATCAAACACACCGTAATAAGCCATGGAGGCATACAAAATAGTAATTTTCGCTATTGCAGGCATCTATATGGTGCTGAACTTCAAGCACGCCATTCAGATGCTTCAGCAAAACTCTTACCGCATAGACCGTTACTGGCGTTATCAGCGCGACCATCTGGCCGATGCCTGGGTACTTGTTGACGTAGCGCTCCTTTTCCTGCTCTACTCTACTCTGCTCAACACAGCGGCAACGAGTCTCATTGTGGGCATGGCGGCAATAACAAAAATATTCCTCATTCTGCGCCGCAAATTCAAAAAGCCTCTTGTCTTCACCAAACGTGTGTGGCGAATCTACATCACCACCTGCGTCATTCCCGTGTCCGGTTATATGGCTCTCATCATCATGGGCTTCAAGGGATGTTTCAGCGGTATGTGGTACAGCGGCTCCGACGATGTGCTCATTCCCTTGGGTGTTCTTCTGCTCGTAACCATGTTCTCGTGGATGTGGGTTATTCTGGCAGTATGGCTTCTGAAACCCGTTGAGGCTGCCATCAACAGAAAATACTATAACGAAGCGGCCGCCATTCTGCGTTCAAAGCCTGAGATGAAGATAATAGGCATTACGGGGAGCTTCGGCAAGACCAGCACCAAGCATTATCTTCACCGCATCCTGAGCGAGGAATTCGACACGCTGATGACACCGGGCAGCTACAACACTCCCATGGGTGTTATACGCACAGTGCGTGAGCTGATGCGCCCCAATCACAGCATTTTCATCTGCGAGATGGGAGCAAAGCAGCTTGGCGACATCAAAGAGATTTGCGACCTTGTGCATCCGCAAATCGGCATCATCACAGCCGTTGGAGCCATGCATCTTGAATCGTTCAAGACGCTTGAAAACGTGCAGCGCACAAAGTTCGAGCTTGCCGACGCTCTGCCCTCCGACGGGTTAGCGGTAATCAACAACGACTTTGAGTTGTGTGCCGACCGCAAGGTCGACAACTGCCCTTCAATGCGCTATGCCATAAGCAATCCGGAGGCTGCCGACCTCCGCGCCGAGGACATTGTCTACACTCCCGAGGGCACTGCCTTCACTGCTGTCTGGGCCGACGGACTCCGTCTGCCGCTGGAAACCCGTCTCGTGGGCGAAAGCAATATCTCGAACTTGCTGGCAGCCGTGGCCGTGGCCCATTACCTGGGTATGGCCGACGACAAGATTCGCTATGCCGTGAGTCGCATTGAGCAGGTGGAACATCGCCTGAGCATCAAACAGACACCCGGCGGGGTAACCATTCTCGACGATGCCTTCAACTCAAACCCTGTTGGCTCGCGTATGGCAGTTGATGTGTTGGCTCATTTCAAAGATTCGGGCAAACGCATCATCGTAACTCCGGGCATGATAGAACTCGGCGACAAGCAATATGAGCTTAACCGCGCCCTTGGCAAGCACATTGGCGAAAGCGTTGACGTGGCCGTGATTGTGGGCGAATATAACCGTGGCGCTCTGCTCGACGGTCTGAAGGAGGCCGAGTTCCCCGAATCGCAGCTTCATGTCGTAGACAGTTTTGCCGAGAGCCAGAAGCTGCTCAGCACAATGCTTCAGCGAGGCGACACGGTGCTTTATGAGAATGACCTGCCCGACACTTTCAAGTAACCCCGAAAGCGACCCGGCGAGCACAACCTGATTAAGAGCTTTCACAGGCAATAAAAGGCGCCGTAAAGGCGTTAATAAAGATGTGAAAATCAAGGCGAAAATAATATCTGCATCCTTATTGCTTTGCCTGAGTTGCATCAGCGCCAAGGCAGAAGTATCCTTCAGCGGCAACAGCTCGGAGGTAATAGCCATAGACGCAGAAAAGAATACCGGTCTCAACCGCATCTATGTGGCCCGTACAGTACAGGGTCTGAGCATCACAGCATTGCCGATGAACGGCAAAGCGGCCACTTCATGGCAGCAATACGACAACCGTGGCGGCGGCTTCGCCGTTGACGTGGAAGGGGTGCGCCAAGAAGGGCTGAATCTGGTGCTCGACAACCCGAAAGGCGATACCGGATATCTGCTCACATACCCCGACGGCACTTACTATTTCTGGCTCACTGACTACAGCGCTCATCCGTTGCAGATGCAGAGTCTGGAACTGCCCACAGAGCAGGATTGCAGCATGATAGCTCTGACCCTCACCGGACAGGGTGACGCCATTCATTATTACTCCATAAACGGCCGGCAACTCACCCTCGACCGCAACATCAAAGTGAGCTTCAACACGCTGGAATGGAACAGCGAGGAGCTTCAGTGGAAGCAAAAGCAGGCCAAGGAGCTGACTCAGAATGTAGGCCAGCTGTTTATCTCTCCGGCACCTTTGTGCAACACTACCTTCACGGCTACGGGCGACCGTTTTCTTGAGGCCTGGGACGCCCAGCAGACAATAGAGAGCACCACATGGGATTGCACCGTTGTGGCCGTCAACACTACCGCCGAACGCACCAACAAACCGGGTGAAGGCTCCAATCAGATGGGTGCCGGTCAGGACTCGGGCGAATTAGGAGGGTCTGCGCCGGCTGACGTCAGCTTCAAGGCTTACATCACCGATGCCGTGCTTCACAGCGAATGGCAATTCGCCACCGATGCGCAGTTTGAAGACATTACCCACCGTTTCAACCAACAGGACCTTGACTATACTTTTACGGAAGAGGGCACAGTATATGTGCGGTTTGTGGGAAGTAACTTCGACGGCAGCTGCACGGCCGAGTCAGATGTCTACACGGTGTCGATTGGCGCCTCCGACCTGAAGATTCCCAACGCCTTCTCGCCGGGTGCCTCTGAAGGCGTCAACGATATCTGGAAAGTGAGCTACAAATCGCTGCTTGAGTTTAAGTGCTGGATTTTCAACCGCTACGGCACACAGCTCTTTTACTTCGACAATCCGGAAGATGGCTGGGATGGAAAATACAACGGCAAGTTAGTGCCGCCGGGTGTATATTTCTACGTCATAGAAGCCAAGGGCAGCGACGGCAAGCAGTATAAAAAGGGAGGCGACATCAACATTCTCCGTTACAACCCCAACGGCCGCAACAACGGCGGCAGCGGAGGCGGCGGAACCACCGAATAAGCCGCTAAATACGGTGCAGAATCACCCCTTAGAGCCGCGCAAAAGAGATGTTGACGGCGGTGTGAAACAGCCTTCTGAAACATTTCTTAACACCGTATCACCCTCTTGGTACAGAAATTATAAATCTCATTATAAAATACCCCTTTTAGAAGGCGGGACAGCGCCATTTTGGCGCGGAATTTGTTATGTATATATAAGTTATGGATCGACATTCCACTCCACAAGATATAACCGCGCCCACCGGCGCCATTGAGGTACATGGCGCCCGTGTGCATAATCTGAAAAATATAGACGTAACCATACCGCACGGCACCCTGAGCGTCATCACGGGTCTGAGCGGCTGTGGTAAATCGTCGTTGGCCTTCGACACTATCTTTGCCGAGGGTCAACGCCGTTATGTGGAGACATTCTCCACCTACGCCCGCTCCATGATGGGAAGTCTCGACCGACCTGATGTTGACGAGATAACCGGTCTGACGCCCGTAATCAGCATTGAGCAGAAAACGGTAAACAAAAATCCACGTTCCACCATAGGCACCGTAACGGAGATTTATGACTTTCTGCGCCTTCTCTACGCCCGCATGGGAGAGGCCAGAAGCTATCTCAGCGGCAAGCCGATGGTGAAATATACGCGCGACAAAATCATCAACCTGCTGCTCAACCGCTACGACGGCAGACGAGTATATCTGCTGTCGCCGCTGGTGAAAAACCGCAAAGGCCATTACAAGGAGCTGTTCGAGACGCTGCGCAAGAAGGGTTATCTGAATGTGCGCGTCGACGGACATATCCGGCAGCTGAGCATAGGCATGAAGCTCGACCGCTACAAGAATCACACCGTAGACCTGGTGGTAGACCGGCTGCGTGTGAGCGGCGACGATATGGTGCGTCTGCGTTCAAGTGTTGAAGAGGCGCTGCGGCAGGGTCAGAAACAGATGATAGTGATGGATGCCGACACCATGGAAGTCAACCATTACAGTCAGTTGCTGATGGATGCCGAAACAGGACTCAGCTATCCGGAGCCGGCTCCTCACACTTTTTCTTTCAACTCGCCGCAGGGCGCCTGCCCAACCTGTCGCGGCTTGGGCACCATAAACCGTGCCGACGAACGGAAGATTATTCCCGACGACAGCAAGAGCATTTACGCCGGCGCCATAGAGCCGTTGGGCAAGTACAAACGCACATACATCTTCAGCCAGATAGAGACCATACTCAAGCATCACGGCGCCACCCTAAAGACTCCGGTAAAGGAGCTTCCACGGCAGGCGGTTGATGATATTCTGTTTGGCGCGGAGACGCCGCTCAGCCTCGGCGGAATACGTATGAGCGATGCCTATTCGAGCAATTTCGAGGGACTGGTGAAATACCTCGAGATGCAGCAGGATGAGGATGCCGGCATAAGTGCCAACCGTTGGTCGGAACAGTTCTTCACCAAGGTGGAATGTCCGGACTGCCATGGCGCTCGCCTCGACAAGATACCTCTGCACTTCTTCATCGACGGCAAAAACATAGCCGAGCTTTGCGCCATGGACCTCACGGAGTTGGCTGCTTTCATGGATGGCCTGGAAGAGCGGCTTGACCAGAGCAGGCGCACGGTGGCCGAAGAGATTCTAAAGGAGATACGTTCGCGTCTCGGTTTCCTGCTCGATGTTGGGTTAGGCTATCTGTCGTTGGGCAGAGCATCAGCCTCGCTGAGCGGCGGTGAGAGCCAGCGCATAAGGCTTGCCACGCAGATAGGCTCGCGACTGGTGAATGTGCTCTACATACTCGATGAGCCGAGCATAGGTCTGCATCAGCGCGACAATCACCGACTGATAAGTTCTCTGAAACAGCTGCGCGACGAGGGCAATTCCATAATAGTTGTGGAGCATGACCGCGACATCATGGAACAGGCCGATTACATTGTGGATATCGGTCCGGGAGCCGGTCGCAAGGGGGGCGAAGTGGTGTTTCAGGGTACTCCTAAAGAGCTGCTCAGTTGCACACAGTCGGTAACGGCTGCATATCTGCAGGGCAAGAAGAATATAGATGTGCCGGAACAGCGGCGCCAAGGCAACGGCAAAGAGATTTTGCTGAAAGGGGCCACGGGTCACAATCTCAAGAATGTGGACTTGCATCTGCCGTTGGGCAAATTTGTTGTTGTGAGCGGTGTCAGCGGCTCAGGCAAGTCGTCGCTCATCAATGGCACGCTGCGACCCATCATCACCCGCAACCTCTATCACAGCCTGCAGGAACCGCTGCCCTACTCTGCCATTGAGGGGCTTCAGAATATTGACAAGGTGGTAACGGTGGACCAGACGCCCATAGGCCGCACTCCGCGCTCTAATCCGGCCACTTACACCGGCATCTTCACCGACATCCGCAAGCTCTTTGTGGCTCTGCCCGAGGCGCAGATTCGCGGCTACAAGCCGGGTCGCTTCAGCTTCAACGTTACGGGCGGCCGCTGCGAGACCTGCAAAGGCAACGGATACCGCACCATAGAGATGAACTTTCTGCCCGATGTGCTGGTGCCGTGCGAAGATTGTCATGGAAGGCGATATAACCGCGAGACGCTGGAAGTAAGGTTCAAAGGGAAAAGCATTGCCGATGTGCTCGACATGACCATCAATCAGGCTGTTGAGTTCTTTGCCGCTCAGCCGGTGATATTGCGCAAGCTGAAAGTGCTTCAGGAAATCGGACTCGGCTATATCAAGTTGGGCCAGCCGTCGTCAACTCTGAGCGGCGGCGAGAATCAGCGCGTGAAACTCGCCACGGAGCTGGCCAAACGCGACACCGGCAAGACCCTTTTCTTGCTCGACGAGCCCACCACCGGACTTCATTTTGAAGACATCAGGGTTCTTCTTCAGGTCTTCAACAAGCTCGTAGACCGGGGCAACACGGTGGTAGTCATAGAGCATAATCTCGACGTTATAAAGAGCGCCGACCACGTCATAGACATGGGTCCGGAGGGAGGCGCCCAGGGAGGCGTCATACTTGCCTCAGGAACGCCTGAAGAGGTCGCCAAGGCCGACACCCCCACAGCAGAGTTTTTACGCTCAGAGCTTCAAAAATAACTCTTAAAGACCGCTTCCGGCTGCCTCCGCATCCCCCAAGCGGCCTTTTTGGTTTGTGGCGGATAGGGCAAATAGGACGTATAGGTCAAATGGGACATATAGGTCATTTTGCAGGCTAAAAAGCACCTTAACTTGCTGATATGCAGCTCATTACAGCACTTGAAAAGTTTTCAGCCTCAACAGTTCGTTTCAAAGTATGCCTGTAAGTCAAATTACCTCTCCTACCGAGTCAACGCCCCACTTCCAAAGAATCAACGTCAATAAGAGATAGCACCAACCCGAGTCAACCTTTTTCAGGAACGAACAGGCCATAGTTACGGGTTAAAAAATTTTTTGTAACTTTGTCCCTATCCCTGGGCGGAGTTGCCTTCGGGCTACGCCCTCAGTCAACTCCGCCCAGGGATAGGCCCCGGTCAGTCAACCAAACTCAGACAAAGAGTAAACCTCCAACAGTAAACATCCTAAAACGAGTCAACCATTTTCAGGAACAGACAGTATTGCTGAAAATTTAAGGCTGAAGTTCCCCAAAAAATTAGGATTCGGAGGAATTGGGGGCTTTGGGGGATTCGGGGGATTGGGGATGGGAGGGGGAGCTGGGGGATTTTCGGTGGCGCAAAAGGACGGGGATGAAAGACATGAGGGCCAATAGGAGGATGAGGAGGGTGGCGTACAGGGTGAGGTTGTTCATGTAATGCACCATAGGGATGGCCATGCCGTCAAGGGTTTTCGAGGAACCGGAGGCGGTGAGCGCGTCAACGTCCGTTATGCCGAGTGTCTGTTTCCATTTTATCTTGCCGTTGACAAGGTAAACGAGCGCGGGATTGCCGCGTACCACTTCTTTTATGGCGGTGTCTTCGGCTGTGTAGATAGGATATTCGGCCAGGGATATGTCTTCCCAGCGGGCTATGGTTTCCGGGTCAGCGGCCGTTATGGCTATCATGTCTATGCCATGCTCCTGGCAATACTTATACAGCGAGTTGACAGGCCATGTATCGCGCACGGTTACATCGGTGAGATTGGGCATCAGCAAAAGCAATTGTTTTTGGTCAGGCAGAATCACCTGAGCCGTAACGTCATCATCGCCGTCGAAAATGCGCAGGTCTTTGTCGCTGTGCGATGCCTGAGCCTTAGCCGTCGCATGACTCTCTTCCTGTCGCAGGAAAGTCCAGCCATCCTCTTCGGCGGGCAGTTCGTCGGTTATGCTGAAAGCCTTCTCCGAGCCGTCGGGAGCGCGGTATATGAGCTTTACATCATCTTCGCCGCTCTCTTCGGCGGCATTGACATCCACCATTTCGCTGCCGGCTTTATAGGGTCGGAAGTCGATTGGCGGCTGTATGTTATACCCCAGAAAGCCAATGAAAATGATGTATGCAATTGTAACGGTGAGTGCTATCCATTGCAGAGCGGGAGTAATGAGCCAATGGAGCCTTACATTGACACGCAGCAGCCACACACAAGCGGCGGCAAGGATAACATTTTTCCAAAAAGTCGCCCAGTTTGAGATTACAAAGGCATCGCCGAAACAACCGCAGTCAGGCACGGGGTTAGCAATGGCCAGCCAGAGCGAGAGGGGCAGCATGACGGCCATGACAACAGCCGAAGCCCATATCGAGGCACGTCGGAAGCACCCCAGCAGCAGCATCAGTCCAATGGCAAACTCAGCCGTGAAGAGCCCGAAAGCGGCTGTAATCATCAGCGTGTCGAGCACTTGCCATCCGAAGGCGGCAAAGTAATCGGCAATTTTATAAAACGTGCCGTAGGGGTCCACGGCTTTGCTGAAACCGGAGAAGATGAATGTGCCGCCCAGTGCCAGCCTCAGCAGCCATCCCACCACACGAACGGGCACTGTAAGTCCCGATTTTTCGAGCTCTACCGTTTTCATGATTCGGCCTGTTCTGCAAGGAGAATCAGCGCGAAGAGCGAATAGTTGATGATATCCATATATCCGCCTTCCACACCTTCGCTCACCAGCGTACGTCCGCAATGGTCTTCAATCTCCTTGATGCGCCGGAGTTTCTGGAGGATGATGTCGGTGATAGAGCTGACACGCATGAGCCTCCAGGCCTCGTCGTAGTCGTGATTCTTGGCAGCCATGAGAGCGGTGGCGCGGTCAAGCATCTCGTCGTAAAGCTCGCGTGCCTGCTCATGTGGCAGGTCATCGCTTCCGGGGGTGTGAAGCTGTATCAGCGCCATGACGGAGTAGTTCACCATGCCGATGAAAGCATCGTCCTGACCCTCGGCCACACGCGCCACAGCCTTTTCCTGCAACGAACGTATGCGGCGGGCTTTAATGTAAATCTGGTCAGTAAGCGACGAGGGCCGCATCACTCGCCATGATGTGCCGTAATCGGCCATCTTCTTAAGGAATAAAGTGCGGCAATTCTCTTTTGCTGCGGCAAATTCTTTTGCCGTATCGGGTTGGTGGTTCTTCATCTTGGATGCAAAGTTAACGATTTTTGGCGAAATATTTGGTACTGACTCATATTTATAGTATCTTCGCAGCAATTATGCACGATATCACTGAGCTTTTTGACTCGTTATTGGAACAAACGGGCAGTATAGACATGGCGGAGAGCGATTTCAAACGTATGTTGGTTGATGACAGCTCTCTGCGGCGCCGGTATAAGGAGTGGTGTATGGAAAACGACACCACTGAACGCTACGGCTTCTTGGACTTCTGCAAAGAACGCCTGGAACGGCAGGACGACGGATGGGGCATTTTTCAGGAAGATGAAGACCTATAAGCCGCGCGGCCGCTACCGGCTGCTTGCCGAATGGGAAACCGCGGGACCGGTGATGCTGGCCTATCCGGCGGCACACACCGACTGGAACTATATGCTTGCCGAGGCGCAGGACCAGTGTCTGCGGCTTGTGGGCGCCATGCTCAATGCCGGGCAACGGGTATTGCTATTAGTGCCACCGCAGCAATCGCCGGCGCTGAGTCCGCATCCGTTGCTGAAGACCGTGGAGGTGGAATACAACGACACCTGGACGCGCGATTACGGTGCGCTGACGGTGGCCGACTCGCAAAGGCAGATGCGGCTGCTCGATTTCGGCTTCAATGCCTGGGGACTGAAATTTGCCGCCGACAAGGATAACCTGGTGACTCTGCAGCTCAGCAATGCCGAACTGCTGCACAACTGCCGCAATTGCCGCGATTTCATTCTTGAGGGTGGCTCCGTCGACACCGACGGACAGGGCACTCTGCTCACCACCACACGCTGTCTCTGTTCGCCCAACCGCAACGGGGGCAAGAGCAAAGCTGAGCTGAATACGCTGTTGCATAATTACTTAGGTGTGAACCATGTGCTGTGGCTCGACTTCGGCGCCCTTGAGGGTGATGACACGGACAGCCACATCGACACGTTGGCTCGAATGGCGCCTCACGACACTATCATCTACATATCTGACGGCGGAGAGGGGAACGGTCAGGGCGAAGAGCTGCGCCTCATGGCCTCTCAGCTGCGCTCTTTCCGCACAGCCGCCGGCAATCCGTTCAACTTGGTTGAACTGCCTCTGCCCGACCCGATATACGACGAGGAGGGGAACCGCTTGCCGGCCACATACGCCAATTATCTCATCACTCCCACGCATCTGTTCGTGCCTGTCTACGGGCAGCCGATGAAGGATGATTTGGCAGTGAAAACGCTCCAGAGCATCTTCACGGGGCATGAGGCGGTATGTGTGGATTGCCGCCATTATCTGCGTCAGCACGGTTCTTTGCATTGCGCCACGATGCAATTGCCTGCTGAGCTTTGTCAGCTTCAATAATCACTGAATAGTATGGAAGACAAGATACTAAAAGTAGGACTGGTGCAACGCTGCAACCTGCCCACAGCTGCCGCCAACCGGGCAGCCATAAGCCAGGAGGCTCATGAGCTGGCCGCTTTAGGCGCTCAGCTAATTGTGTTGAGCGAACTGCACGACGGACCCTATTTCTGTCAGACTGAAAACGTTGACACTTTTGAATTGGCACAGTCGCTGCAGGGTCAGGCCACGGAATATTACTCCAAATTGGCCGCCTCCACAGGGGCTGTCATAGTGAGCAGTCATTTTGAGAGGCGTGCTCCGGGTCTTTACCACAACACGGCTGTGGTGCACGACTCCGACGGCTCTTTGGCGGGCATATATCGCAAAAACCATATCCCCGATGACCCGGCTTATTATGAGAAGTTCTATTTCACGCCGGGCGATTTAGGTTTCCGCCCCATCTCTACGAGCATAGGCAAGCTTGGAGTCCTGGTCTGCTGGGACCAGTGGTATCCTGAGGCAGCCAGGCTCATGACGTTAGCCGGTGCCGATTTGCTCATCTACCCCACCGCCATTGGCTGGGAAAGCACCGACACGCCCGAGGAGCAGCAGCGTCAGCTCGATGCCTGGCAGACTGTGCAGCGGGGTCATGCGGTGGCCAACGGTCTGCCGGTAATCACCGTAAACCGCTGCGGCTACGAGCCTGACCCGAGCGGCGCCACGGGGGGCATCTCCTTCTGGGGCAACAGCTTCGTGGCCGGTCCGCAGGGCGAATGGCTCTATCGCGCCGGCACTGAACCGGAATCGCCGTTAGTGGATATTGACATGGCCCGCAGCGAACAGGTGAGGCGCTGGTGGCCCTTCCTCCGCGACCGCCGTATCGACGCTTACGGCCCAATCCTTAACCGTTTCAACGACTGACAACCGCTCCACAGATGACTGACTTTCTCGAAACTCACGGGCTGCTTGGCATTACAATCGGCCTCTGCACTTTTCTGATTATCGGCCTCTTCCATCCTTTGGTGATAAAAGGGGAATATTACATGGGTCAGCGCTGCAACTGGCTCTTTCTCCTCGGCGGCATAATCTGCACCATAGCCACGTTTATGACCTCCAGCGTATTCTGGTCGGCAGTTCTTGGCGTTACGGCCTGCAGCTGCTTCTGGTCGATTCTGGAGGTGAAACAGCAGCGCGAGCGTGTGCGCAAGGGATGGTACCCGAAGAGGGAGACAAAAAAGCAGCAGGAAAAGGTCTAAGCCTCTTCCTGCCGCTCATTTTCCTTATTCCTTAGAATTCAACTGACGCTCCGGGCGTTGTCAGCGCCACATATCGGCCGTAAGCGGCATTGGAGTAAGCGCTGAAATTCGTGGCCTGAGCTATGAAATCGAGCTGTTTGTCGGGCTGGTCTGCCAGTGTGAAGTGCATTGGTATGAAAAGACCGACCTTAAACTTGTGAACGAATATCTGTGCGCCTGTCCAGAAATCGGTGCCTAAGCGCGGGTCAACCGGAAACATGGCCACGTCGATGGCTGTGGTGTGCTGCGCTATCTGCGACAAGATTTTCCCGAAAGCTGTAAGCGCCTCCTCAATCTCCTGCGGGGTCGATTCATCCTTCCATACCCAGGCATTCAGGTCGCCTGCATGGAAGATGGTCTTGCCGCCCGTCTGCAGCAGATAACTGTTGCCAATGTCGGTTGAGCCGAAAGCCTCTACGCGGATATGTTTGTCGCGGTAGACCTCGCCGGGCGCCAAAGCCACCACCTTGTCGGGATCCACGCGCTTCAGACCGTGATAGAGCGACCCCGGGTTGATAAAATGGCGTGCGGCGCGGAAGGTGTCGCGGCTGATGATATAGTGTATGTCATCAAACCGGTCGCTCCACTGAAATATCTCCGGGTTGAAATGATCCTTGTGATGATGCGACACCAAAACGTATAAAGGCTTCTTTGTTTCGAGCGTCTGCAAAAAACGGGGCTCTGCGCTCTCGGGGTCTTTCCAGTAATCGAACACCACATTGACCTCCGGGGTCTGAAGCAGGAAACCGTCGTGGTAAATATACGTCAGTCTGTCGCTCATCTCAGGCTTAGTCATTAGTGTCGGTGGTACGCACCAGGGTCATTATCACCTCTTTCTGGCTGTTGAGCAGTTCCACAGTGTTGGCATTTACCGGATGCGCTGTGGTAGCCTCTTCAAGAGCCACCAGAAGTTCGGTTTCAAAGTTGTTTTCCTCCGGACAAGCCATGCGCGTGGTAGCCATATTCTCAAACGAGATGCTGTTGGGGCGGTCCATATCAATGGTGAAATCACCATTGAGGATGTTGCAGCCAGTGTTGCCGTGCACCTTGCCTTCGGGCACATCAATCACCAGTTTCATGTCGGGCACCAGCATGGCGCCTTTCACATTGATTTTACGCTCTTTGATGCTCTGCACAAGCCATGTGCCGTTGAGGAAATCAAAGTTCTGATGCATCAGCGCCAGCACCGTTTTGCCGGTGGCGTCAGTGAGATAGAGCCAGTATTGCTGTCCCTTTTCTTCGAGCCGGTAATTTGTGGCGGCATTGAGGGCCATGTTGATTTCAGTGTCAGTGATGCCGGTTTCGGCGCACGCTTTCATTGTGGTGATAAGCTGTGAGAAGCTTATTGACCGGTCGGCGGCTGAATATTTGTAACTGCCGTTGAGAGTGTTGCAGCCGTTGTTGCCGTAGATGCGTTTCTGCACCGGCTCAAACTTGATGTAGGGAGCCGTTTCGCCAACAGCCTTTTTGCCGTTGACCTCCTCAATGGCCCAGTCGCCCTTCACCACACCCTGCTTTATCTCCTGAGGGGTGTAAGTGGCGGATGCACGAGCCGGAACAACCGGTTTGCGGTCCTTGGGAATTTCCACCGGCATAACCTGCGCGGTATTCTCTTTTTTCTGTATCAATGAGCATGAGGTGCCAACCATCAGCAAGGCTGCGCACACGCTGCCGAGTAATCGAATGTTGTTTTTCATATTTGCAAAGTTAATAAAAATTTTTCCGAATGTCAATAGGTGAGGGACTGTGCTGTGTCAGTCGCCCCAGTGTTTGCGGGCAGGCCACTTCACGGGTCTTATCAACAGGCGCAGTGAGGTGGAATAGGTGAGATAGTTCCATGTCCAGTTTATGAGCACCATGATACGGTTGCGCATATCGAGCAATGAGATGAGGTGAATGAACATCCACACCAGCCATGCCGGATAACCCTGCATGAACGCGTGTTTGAGCACAACCACGGCACGGTTGCGACCCACCGTGGCCATAGACCCTTTGTCGTGATATTTGAATGGCTCAGCCTTTTCGGGATGATTGAGGTTACGGGCCAGACGCCTGCCCATTTGCTGAGCTACCTGAGCCACCTGCGGATGTCCGGAGGGATAATCGTCGCAGCGCAGCTCAGCGATGTCGCCAATGGCATATACGTCTGTCATGCCCTCCACACGCATCATCTCGTCAATGCGTATGCGGCCGTTATGCTCTGTTACGGAGGGGTCAAACCCGGGCATCGGCTCACCGCGCACACCGGCCGTCCATACCACAGTTTCGCAATACTCCTTCGAGCCGTCGCCAAAGGTCAGTATCTTATCCTCGCTGTAATCCTTCACCGAGGTGCCAAGCTCAACGTCGCACTGCAGCTCATGCAGATACTGCAGCGCCTTCTGACCGGCTTTGGCGCCCATAGCGGCAAGCAGAGAGCTGTTGCCTTCCACCAGCTTGATGCTCACCTCTTCGGGCATCAGCTCCGGATATTCGCGCGGTATCACATACTTCTTCATCTCGCCCAAGGCTCCGGCAATCTCCACTCCGGCCGGTCCGCCGCCTACCACCACAAAGCTCAGTAACTGGCGGCGACGTTTGGGGTCTGTGCAGATGGCGCCGCGCTCCAGGCGGTCAAGAATCTCGTCGCGCAGACGTATGGCCTCGCTCACGCTCTTCATGCCGAAGGTAAGCTTGTCGAGTCCCTGCATGCCGAAATAATTATTTGTGGTGCCGGCCGCTATCACAAGCTTGTCGTAGTCTATGGTCTCGTAGCTGGTGGTTACCTGCTTGTTTTTCAGGTCTATGTTTTTTACGTGCCCAAGGTGATACGACACGTCTCTGCGTTTCTTCAGCTCGCGGCGGAAGGGGAACGAAATGTTACTGGCATCCAATCCCGACGACGCCACCTGATAAAACAGCGGCGGGAAGTACTGATAGTTGTTCCTGTCTATCAGCACAATGCGGTAAAGTCCTTTCTTCATCGACTTTATAAAATTCAGTCCGGCAAACCCTCCGCCTATGATTACTACAGTTTCCATAAAGTTCAATTTCTACTTTTCACAACAATCCCGCCCCGCGATAAGTTGTAAGTGTAGAGTATTTGCTAAAAAATTCCTAACTTTGCAAAAATGTTTACAGCCACTCAACGTAAGAAAGAAAACATAGCCGAATATCTGCTCTATATGTGGCAGATAGAGGACCTTATCCGTGCCAACGACCTTGACATGGACAAGATAGAGAAAAACATAATTGAGCAATATACGGGTCTTACAGACGAGCAACGCCGCGATCTGTTAGAATGGTATGAATCGCTCATCGACATGATGCGCCGCGAGGGTGTGGAGAAAAAGGGTCATCTGCAAATCAACCGCAACACGCTGACCGAGCTGAGCGACCTCCATTCGCGCCTCATGGCCGACCCGCGCTTCAACACTTACTCACAGGAGTTCTATCGCGTGTTGCCCTACATTGTGGAGCTGCGTGCCAAAGCCGGCGACCTGAAAGCCGGTGAGATAGAAACGTGCTTCACGGCGCTCTACGGGCTGATGATGCTGCGTCTGCAGAAACGCCCGGTAAGCCCCGAAACGCTCGAAGCCACCAAACAGATTTCGCATTTGCTGGCTTTGCTGGCAAAATACTACAACGAAGACCGTCAAGGCACTCTTTTTAAAGAAGACACTGACCAATGATTTCTGAAACAGCCACTAACGCTGCCCCCACCGATGCCGTCAGCCGCCGGCGCACTTTCGCCATAATCTCGCACCCCGACGCCGGCAAAACCACTCTTACTGAAAAACTGCTGCTCTATGGCGGCGCAATCCATGTGGCGGGAGCCGTAAAAAGCAACAAGATAAAAAAGACTGCTACCTCTGACTGGATGGAGATTGAAAAACAGCGCGGCATCTCGGTGGCCACGTCTGTCATGGGTTTCGACTACGGCCCGTATAAAATCAATATCCTCGACACCCCGGGTCACCAGGATTTTGCCGAAGACACTTTCCGCACTCTCACGGCCGTTGACTCGGTAATCATTGTCATTGACGCCGCCAAGGGTGTGGAGACGCAGACGCGCCGTTTGATGGAGGTGTGCCGCATGAGGCGAACGCCTGTCATCATCTTCGTCAACAAATTAGACCGCGAGGGCCGCGACCCGTTCGACATCCTCGACGAGCTGGAAGCCGAGCTGCATATCTCCGTGCGTCCGCTGTCATGGCCTATCAATATGGGTGCGCGGTTCAAGGGTGTGTACAACATCTACGAGCATGGCCTCGACCTCTTCACGCCTAACAAACAGACGGTTACGGAGCGTGTGGAGATTGACGACGTCAATTCGCCGCAAGTAGACGAGCTTGTGGGCGCCGACAATGCCGCGAAGCTCCGCGAAGACCTGGAGCTGATTGAGGGTGTCTATCCCGATTTCGACCGGCAGGCTTATCTGAACGGCGAGCTTGCCCCGGTATTTTTCGGGTCGGCGCTCAACACCTTCGGCGTTAAGGAGTTACTCGACTGTTTTGTGCAGATAGCTCCCGAACCCAAGCCTGTGCAGGCCGTGGAGCGTGTGGTGAATCCGCGCGAGGATGCTTTCACGGGCTTCGTCTTCAAGATTCACGCCAACATGGACCCCAACCACCGTTCGTGCATCGCCTTCGTAAAGGTCTGCTCGGGCAAGTTCGAGCGTAATGTCTATTACCACCATGTTGGCCAGAACAAACAGATGCGTTTCTCGGCTCCCACGGCGTTCATGGCTCAGAAAAAGAGCATTGTCGACGAGGCCTGGCCGGGCGACATCGTGGGTCTGCCCGACACGGGCAACTTCAAAATCGGCGACACTCTCACGGCCGGTGAAAACTTGCATTTCAAGGGGCTGCCGAGCTTCTCGCCCGAGATGTTCAAATACATTGAGAACGCCGACCCGATGAAGGCTAAGCAGCTCGACAAAGGCATTCGTCAGCTTATGGACGAGGGTGTGGCTCAGCTCTTCACGTCAAGTTTCAACGGGCGCAAAATCATCGGCACGGTGGGTCAGCTGCAGTTTGAGGTCATCCAATACCGCCTGCTGCATGAGTATGGCGCGCAATGCCGTTGGGAGCCTATCAGCCTCTACAAGGCCTGCTGGATTGAAAGCGACGATGAGGAACAGCTTGCCAACTTCAAACGCCGCAAACAGCAATTCATGGCTACCGACAAGGAGGGACGCGATGTGTTCCTGGCCGACTCAAACTATGTGCTGCAAATGGCTCAGAACGACTTCCCGCACATCCGTTTCCACTTCTCCAGCGAGTTCTAATCTGCTGTCAGCGCCTGCCTCTAACGACCGACAGCGAACCTCATACAACCGCACCACAACGGGCATTATATCAATGCTTTTGCCGTTGTGGTGCGGATATTTTTGCAGATTAAGACATGTGAAGGTAGCCTAATACCCACCACACAGAAAACAAGGGAAACGGAGGGTAAGCAAATGCAACTATATATCTTATTATTAGTTAATTAAGATTTTAGCGATATTCCGTTGATTTCCCGATTTTTCGCTTTAAAATGTCATTTTGTTCTCGGATTAAGATGCCCGACATCGAATATAACTCTACTTTTTAGGTCCGGTACAAACATTTTTAGACGTCGTTTCAGGATAGAAATCTGTCAGCACAAATTTGTAAACAAGATAGCCACAATTTTGTAAAATACAAAGCCACAAATTTGTAAAATGATTTGCGCATATCCTTGCTATTTAGTAACTTTGCAAACAAACGAATTCAGAATTGAATATCTACATAGAAATGTCGATGAGCTTCTTCATGACCTACTCGATGCGTTCGGAGCGGTTTTGATAGAAGGCCCCAAGTGGTGTGGTAAGACTACAACAGCTGAGCAGCAGGCCAATAGCGTCATCAAAATGCAAGATCCGGACATGAATGAGGAATATCTTGTCACGGCAGAGACCAGACCATAGGCCCTGTTTCAGGGACCAGTGCCCAGGCTTATCGACGAATGGCAGGATGTGCCCAAACTGTGGGATGCAGTTCGCACCACGATTGACAATCGTGGTGAACCAGGCCAATTTATCCTTACCGGGTCCAATAGTGTGCGCCGGGAGGAGACACAGCACTCAGGCAACGGCCGAATCACACGTCTGAAGATGCTGCCAATGAGTTTGTGGGAATCTAAAGAATCTTCCGGCGATATTTCTCTCCAAAGATTATTCGACGATACGGTATTCAACATTGATGGCATTATGTCACCGATGTCGATAAACGATCTTATTTTTGCGACATGTAGAGGTGGCTGGCCTTCGACCTTAAAGAGTCGTACCGACGGAGCCAAACTATTTGTTGCCCAAAGTTATCTCGACAGCGTTTGCAAGGATGATATTTCACGAATTGACCGTGTGTCAAGAAATGAGAAACTTGCACGTCTTATCATTCGCGCATATTCGCGTAATATTTCGACTTTAGCTCAGAAGAAGACACTTTTAGCGGATGTTACCACTAACGACAATGTCAGTTGTACCCGTCCTACATTTGATGAATATGTCGATGCTCTGGAGAGGCTTTTCGTAATCCAAGATGTTGAGGCATGGTGTCCGGCCATAAGAAGCAAGACCGCTATCCGCAGTAATCCCAAACGTTCTTTCTGTGACCCTTCAATTGCAGTTGCCGCTCTTGGCATGACACCTGAGAGCCTTAGTATTCAGCTCAAAACGTTCGGCTTTTTGTTTGAGCAATTATGCATCCGCGACTTACGCGCCTACACTCCCGGATTCGGGAATCAAATCTCTTACTACCACGATCGCTATGGTCTGGAGGCCGATATAGTGTTACATCTGCCTGACGGTCGATATGCTCTTATAGAATGTAAACTCGGGAGCCGTGAGGTTGAAGAAGGAGCGAGACACCTTCTAAAACTGAAACAGTTGATTCGAGAGAAGAATCAGGCAGAAACGCAGATGCCAATCCGCGAGCCGGACCTCTTGATTGTCCTTACCGGCGGAAAAATCGCATTCACCCGCGAAGACGGCGTGAAAGTTATTCCTCTTGCCACACTCAAACCGTGATATTTTCGCCTCATTTCCGTTGTACGGCGAACTGGCAGGAGCTGACCGACATGGCGGTTGCCCTGTTCGTGGGACTGACTGCACTCGACACAGTTTCCACCGGCAACGGTGGCGGCGGTTCGTCCAACGATGACAACTGGCGCGACCGCAAGGACGAGGACGAGATGGAACGCGCTCGCAGCTGCGCCCGCGCCGTACCAGCGCACCTCGGCAAGCAATTCAAATCCGGTCGCAGAAGATAAAGCTTCTAAAATCCAAAATCAATATTGTCCGACGATACGAGTAGCTCTACCTAAGTGGCAGATCACAATTCTTAAAGACTTGAACCCCGACATCACTGCCGAGGTTCCCTGTTTTTGTCTATGTAGGGCTACTCAGAAAATAGCTAACTGATTATTTGTCAGTGTCATAGATTATTT
>OJQV01000104.1_pt1 | contig 75079 bp, 49 predicted proteins | sample 1598821 | NCBI WGS metagenome assembly OJQV01 (sample SAMN03922509, study PRJEB24848) | human gut metagenome | isolation source: stool sample | host: Homo sapiens | place: Germany | collected 2011-11 | reverse complement strand
GTACTGGTGCTATTCCTACTGGCACTCTACTTAACCCTATGCTTAAAGAGCGACCTTACTTAAAAGGTAAAAGGCTATTTTCCAGATTACTCATAAGACGTAAACAGACTAATTAAGATGAATATAACGCCTCATAAAATAACAGTCAGAGAGCTAACAGAGGGCTATCTGGATAGCGGTGAGAATGGAGTAGTAGCCTATGGCGGTAAGCTGGATGTTAGACCTCCATACCAGAGAGAATTTATCTATAAGGATAAGCAGAGGGATGCGGTTATTACAACTGTTAAGGCTGGCTATCCGCTTAATGTGATGTACTGGGCTGCTAAGGATGATGGTACTTTTGAAATCATAGACGGACAGCAGCGAACTATCTCTATATGCCAGTATGTTAACGGTGATTTTGCCTATAATTTCCAGTACTTTTTTAATCTCACAGAGCCAGAAAAAGATAGAATCTTAGATTATGAGCTTACTATCTATATTTGCTCTGGTGATAATGATGAGAAGCTAAAATGGTTTGAAACTATTAATATAGCTGGAGTAAAACTAACAGAGCAAGAGCTTAGGAACGCTGTATTCGCTGGTTCTTTTGTAACTGATGCTAAAAGATACTTTAGCAAACGTACTAACGCCCCAGCAGCCCTTTTAGGAAAAGATATAGTAACTAAATCTCCAGAACGGCAAGAGCTATTAGAATTGGCTCTAAAGTGGATGTGTGATAAAGAGGGTATCAATGATATACGCCTTTATATGGGACAGCACCAGCACGACCCTAACGCTACCTTACTCTGGCAGTACTACCAGACGGTAATAAACTGGGTTAAAAATAACTTTAATGTGGCTAAAAGAAAATCCATATTAAAGGGCTTAGACTGGGCTAAGTGGTATGAGCTGAAAAAGGATGTAGTAATAGATAAGGATGCTCTGGATGCTCAGATAGTCAGACTTATTAAAGATAGTGAGGTAGAGAAAAAGAGCGGTATAGTACCGTATCTCTTTACCAATGATGAACGCCACTTAGGTTTACGCACTTTTGGCGATGATATTAAAGAAGCTGTATATGAAGAGCAGCAAGGTATCTGTAAAATCTGTGGAGAGCATTTTGAAATAGATGAAATGGAAGCAGACCATATAATTCCGTGGAGCAAAGGCGGTAAAACTATAAAAGAAAATTGCCAGATGCTTTGTGTACACTGCAATAGAACCAAAAGTAATCATTAATATCTATGGGTTTTCACTATAAAGATGGCAGCTTTGTAGGTGGCTGTGGGGCGCAAATTGGGGGCTTACTGCTTATCCCAGTTGTAGCTCTGGTAATAAGTATCTTTGATTACATACCTTTTAGATATGTTATCTGGAGCTTACTGGGTATATTCCTTATAGTTTATCTTATTGGCTGGATAATTGAAAAGCAAGAGGATAAAAAGAAAAAGAGAGATAATTAATATAAAAGAAAAGAGCCAGCCTAACTTAATAGACTGGCTCTATTTTTATAATATAATCACTGCTGATAGCACTATAGCAGCTACTATTCCGATAAATAACCCCAGTATCAGCATATCCTAATATTTATCTAACTATTGGGCTAAATCATCTTTATCAGTTGTATTTTTAAAGTAAATCACTCCTAATAGAGCTAAAAGTATAATAGTTCTCCTTCCTTAAAAACGTTGGCGATATGACGTGCTATGACCGACTGATCTTTATCGAAAAGTTCAGCCATTTGTCCCTGACTCAGCCATACCGTTTCATTCTCAACGGTAACGTCAATCGACATATTTCCGTCGGGTGTCTGATATATCACCAACTGTGAGTTATTTGCTTCCATATCCAATGAATGCTTCGTTTTACAAAGGTAATGCTTTTGTTTTGAAAATCACAGACTCCGGGGTGCAAGAATGTTATCGCGGGGGGGGGAGGGGCGTTGTCAAAGGCAGGGGTTTGCCAATCAGAAAAATTTGGTTAAATTTGCAATCTGAAAAACTCATCAACTGAATGTAACGAGAAAACTCATCTACTTTCTGTAACGAGAAAACTCATCTACTCTCTGTAACGAGAAAACTCATCAACTGCATGAAACGATTATACCTCTTTTTGGCAGCCATGCTGATAACCGTTTTCAGCATGCTGTCGGCTCCGCTCAGTGTGGAGCAGGCCAAGGGCCGCATACAACAAGCCGAGGGCGGCAGCCGTTATGCCGCGGCTCCTCTGGAGTTTGCCTACGCAGGCACGGAAACGGCCACTCCGACCTATTATGCCTTCAACACGCCTCAGGGCTTCGTCATCGCGTCGGCCGACGATGTGGCCGCTCCCGTGTTGGGTTACAGCGACAGCGGCTCGTTCAACTATGCCACGCTGCCCCCGCAGATGAAGTGGTGGCTCGAAGGGTATGCCCGCCAGATCGACGAGGCCCGCAAGGCGCCCGTGAAGACGGTGGCCATGGCGCGTCCGCAGCGCGACTTCATTGCGCCGCTGGTACTTACGCTGTGGAACCAGTCGGCTCCCTACAACGCCCAGTGTCCGGTATACAACACCAATACGGCGCCCACAGGCTGCGTGGCCACCGCCATGGCTCAGCTGCTGCGTTTCTGGAAAGCTCCCGCAAAGGGCACAGGCTCGCACTCTTACGTCTACAAAGACATCACCAACTCATTCGACTTCGGCGCCACCACTTTCGCCTGGTCGCAGATGACTCACCGCTATACCTCCGCGTCTACCGAGAAGGAGAAGAACGCCGTGGCCACGCTGATGCGTGCCTGCGGTGTGAGCGTAAACATGATGTACAACGAAAGCTCGTCGGGCGCCTACTCGCGCGATGTGCTGCCGGCGCTGGTTACGTATTTCAGCTATTCGCCGTCGAGCCGTCATCTCGACCGCAACACCTTCACCCTCTATGAATGGGAAGATCAGGTCTACGGCTCGCTCAAGCGCGGACACCCGGTTTACTACAGCGGCAGCGGCGACGGCGGCGGTCATGCCTTTGTTGTCGACGGCTATCAGGGCAACGGCTATTTCCACCTCAACTGGGGCTGGGGCGGCTCGTCCGACGGTTACTTCCTGCTCACGGCCCTTGACCCCGGCTCGTTAGGCATCGGCGGCGGCAGCGGCGGCTTCAACCGCGGCCAGACTGCCATCCTCGACCTGCAGCCTAAGTTCGCCGGCGAAAAGCCCTTCAGAGGCGTTGACTACAACTCGGGCTATACCCTGGCGCTGTCGGGCACCCGTCTTACCCTTACCGGCTTCGGCGGCAGCATTGCCAGCACCGTAATACCGCGCGTCAGCTATATGTTCCGCTACGTTGGCGACAACGGCAAGACCTACACCTCGGCAAGCAGCACCACCACCAGCCTCAAACCCGCTTACGGCTTCCGGTCGCAGACCACAACGCTGCCCTCGACCATGGCCGACGGTGTCTACAGCATCATCCCCTACAACATCTTCCAGGAGGAGGACGGCAGCACGTCTGAGGCTGACGCATACGTGCTTTCAACCGTGCGCAACAAATACAAACTGCGTGTGAGCAATGGCACCAAGACCCTCATCAACGGCAGCGCCGCCAACATCAGCGTTACCGAACTGGCAGCCCTCACCCCGGCCTTCGTGGGCGGCACCTGCGCCGTCAAGGGCAAGTACGTCAACAGCAGCTCCGAAGAATATTACGACGACGTATACATTGGCTGGTTCAACAGCAACGAGACCATGACCTCCATCTCCGAGAAAATGACCGTGGATGTGCCGGCCAACGAAACTCAGGACATGGAAATGGTTACCGACGTACCCACCTCCCTCACCGCCGGCACAACATATAAGATTGCCTTCGTTAGGGAGACCGCCGACGGCTACGAGCGCCTCAGCCCCTTTGCCACCGTAACGGCCGAGACCAACCAGACCACCATGAAGATGACGGCCAAGAACCTTGTTGTGGCCAACAGCACAGCGGTTGACGCCACCAACATCACCTTCAGCCTCGACGTTACCGCCACCTCGGGCTACTACATGAAGCCAATATGGTTCTGGGCCCGCGAAGGCAGCACAGCGCTCTACAGCGGCTCCACACCGGCCATTATTCTGGCACCCGGCGAAACAAAGCACATCACCTGCTCCTTCCCCTTCATGGCCGCCGAAAAGGACAAGGAATACACCCTGCTGCTCAACTACAAGCCTGCCAACGGCAACGCCTTCCTGGCCTCGACCACCTTCACCGTCACCACCACCGGCATAAAGATGCTCACCGGCGATGAGTTCAGCGTAATGCTGACGGGCGACGAAGCCGTGGCCACCTGTCCGGAGACCATCACCGGCATGGAGGTGTACGACATGCGCGGCATGCGCGTCAACACCGGCGTGCGCATCGACGGCACCACCGCCGTAGCCGACATGAGCCACAGCCAACCGGGCATCTACGTAGTGCGCGTACTCACTGCCACACAGGCATATACGCAGCGCATCATGATACGGTAACGCCCCGCGACCCCCATACATACCGGACAGCAACGCCCTCACCGACCCGGCCTGCTGTCCGGTATTTTTGCCATCGCCCGTATGACCGCGGATTTGGGCGAACGGAGGCTTTTTATTACATTTGTAAAAAGAAACAATTTCGAACTAACAACTTATGTCAACCCCAAAATCAACAAATATGCGCTTACGCCTGCTTCTCTGTCTTCTCGCCTTCTTCGCCATCACTGTAACTTCCGCCGCCAAAGGCAACTACCAGGAGGTTTCCGCCAGTGGAAAATTTTTTATGGTTCTGAAAACTGATGAAACTCTTTGGGCATGGGGAGGAAACAAAGACGGTCAGCTTGGCGACGGCACAACAACTGACCGCTACACTCCGGTGAAGATTGCCGACCGGGTAAAAACAGTATCCTGCGGATGGGACATTAGCATTTACATCACCGAGGAAGGCGACCTGATGATCACCGGCAAAATGAACAAGAAATAGCCATCACATCGCATACGGCGCGGCGCAGCAATGTGGGGATGCGCAACATTGGGGGGGATCAGGTGTCGGTGCGGAGGTGCTCGGTGTAGGCGTCGATTTGCTGCATCTGCAGGGGGATGTCGATGCGCTGGGGACAGTGAGGCAGGCAGGTGCCGCAGGCTATGCAGCGGGAGGCCTGGCGCTCTTTGTCGACGGCGCGGTCGTAGCCGATGAGGTAGGCGCGGCGCGCGCGGGCATAGTCCGGGTCGCGGCGGTTGGTCGCTATGTTGCCCTCGTCGAGACATTTGTTGTAATGGCCGAAGATGCCGGGTATGTCGAGTCCGTAGGGGCAGGGCATGCAATACTGGCACTGATTGCAGTTGATATAAGGGTATTTGGCAATCACGGCGGCCTGACTGTAGAGCATCTGCATCTCGGCGTCGGTGAGAGGTTTCAGCGGGCAGAACGAGCGGAGGTTATCCTGCAGGTGTTCCATGTGTGTCATGCCGCTGAGCACGGTGAGGATACCGGGCATTGTGCCGGCATAGCGGAAGGCCCACGAGGCCACGGAGCGTTCCGGCTCATGCTGTTTCAGACGCGCGGCCACAGCGTCGGGCACGGAGGCCAGACGGCCACCTAACAGCGGCTCCATGACAACAGCCGGTATGCCACGTTTCTGCAGCTCCCCGTAGAGATATTCCGACTTCGTCTCACCCTCGGCGGCGTTCTGCCAGTCGGAATAATTATGCTGAATCTGCACAAAGTCCCATTTGTATTTGTCGTGGTTTGCGAGCAGATAGTCGAACACCGCCACATCGCCGTGATAGGAGAAACCGAGATTGCGGATTCGGCCTGCCTCGCGCTCGGCGAGCAGGAAGTCGAGCATGCCGTTGTCGATATACCGTTTGCGCAGCATCTCCATGCCGTCGTCGCCCATACCCACGGCGTGGAGCAGATAATAGTCGATGTAATCCGTCTGCAGCTCCTTTAGCGAGTTGCGGTACATGGCCACCGAGGCGTCGTGACTGAACGTTGAGGGGTCGAAGTTGGAGAGCTTGGTGGCGATGAAATACTTGTTGCGCGGATGGCGGCTGAGGGCTATACCCGTGGCCCGTTCGCTCTGACCCTGACAATAAGCCGGCGACGTGTCGAAGTAGTTCACCCCGTGCTCAAGCGCAAAATCCACCAGGCGGTTAATGGCCTTCTGGTCGAGCTTGGCCTCCTCGGGCGACGCATTTTTATCCTTCACCGCTTCTCCCGACATGGTCGGCCAGCGCATGCAGCCGTATCCGAGCAGCGACACCTTGTCGCCTGTTGAGGGATTGGTGCGGTAAGTCATTTTATCTTTGGGAATGGGACCGAGGGCTGCCTGTGAGCCGGCAACGGCATCTTTTGCCGAGCAACCCACCAGGGCGGCGGTGCCTGCCACGGCGCCTCCCAGACCGAGGCGTTTCAGGAACTCGCGACGTGTTATCTGCTTATTTGACATATACTTAGACTTAAATTTTGCTGTGGCGCTCGTGACCTTCCACATAGATGGCGGAGAAGGGACGAGCGGGACAGAGGTTTTCGCAGGCGCCGCAGCCGATGCAACGCGCTTCGTTCACGGCCGGCACCATGGGCGAGGAGAAGTCGTTCTCGTCGAGCGGCACCATCTGAATGGCACCCGACGGACAATGGCGCTCACAGTTGCCGCATGCCACCCCGTCGGTAACGGCCAGACAGTTGTTCTTTATCCACACCGCGTGGCCAATCTGAATTGCCGTTTTCTGTTCGCGCGTCACGGGGAGGATGGCGCCTGCGGGGCATACGTCGGAGCAGGCAGTACATTCCGGGCGGCAGTACCCGCGCTCGTAGCTCGACTGCGGCTGCATGAAGGTGAGGATGTTGCCCGAGGGTCGCAGCACATCATTGGGGCAGGCGTTGACACAGAGCTGACAGCCTGTGCAATGGTCGGCGAGATGGTCGCTGCTGATGGCGCCGGGAGGCACAATGCGCGTCTGGCGGCGGGGCACCTTCTTGTCGGTGAGGATAGCCAATCCGCCGTCTACCTTCTTTGTCTGCGCCGTAACGGCAGCCGTGGCACCCATGAGGATGCCGGTGGTGATGAGAGTGCGGCGCCCCGGGTCTGACGGCCCGTTGGAAGAGGCTTCCGGTGCCATGCCTTTTATCCGTAACCCTTTGCCGCGCAGGCCGAAAGAGATGGCGCCCTCGTTGCAGATGTTGATGCAGTCCATGCAGGCCACACAGCGCGAGGCATCCACACGATGGTTCTTGCCGTCGATGCACTCAGCCTTGCAGCCGCGCGAGCAGAGGCCGCAGTTGACGCATTTGTCGGTGTTGATTTTTATGCCGAAGATGCTGAAGCGACTGAGGAAGCCCAATAGCGTACCCACCGGGCAGATGGTGTTGCAGTAGAGCCGACCGTGGCGCCACGCCACAAAGAAAAGAGCCACGAAGGTAACGGCGGCCACAATGAACACCGGCAGCGACTTCACCCAAACGTCAACATGATAGAAGGCGTAGGAGTCTGCACGCTCGGCAAAATATGCCAGCAGATTGTTGCCGAGGCGGTAAAGAGGCTCGAAGAGATTGTTGACGATGCGGCCGTAAGAGCTGTAAGGCGCCAGGAGCGCCACAAAAGAGCCTATGCCGCAGATGATTGCCACCACAAAGAGGCCGAAGATGGTGTATCGCCACCAGTTATGCGCCGGGGTGTAAGAGAAGCGGAAACGGGCTTTGCGGCGGCGGTGGAAGCGCGAGAATATGTCCTGCATCACCCCAAGCGGACAGATTACGGAGCAATAGACGCGGCCGAAGAGCAGGGTGAGCACTGCGAGGCCAACGAGGACGCCTACGTTGAGCGCCATGGCGGCGGGGAGGAGCTGTATGCGCGTCATCCACCCGAGCCACGCATGGAGCGTGCCGGTAAAATCGAGCAACAGGGCTGTGATGCCCAGGAAGAACAGAGCCGCCAGAGCGACACGTATTTTTTTCAGCATTGTTACAAATCGTTTCGGTTTGCGGGGCACGGAACTCACGCTTCGCCCCTCACCTGCAAAGTTAATAAATATGCGTTTAACGGCCTGCCGGGCGCCACACTAATTAAGCTTTTTTTAGATATTTTCAAACGCCTGCGCCGCCCGTTCAGCGGCTGCCGAGAGGTTCGGCAGAGCGGGCATCGTGGTCGTCAGAAGGGGGAATATCTGAAATTTTTTTTGCGCCTCAGAATTAATACAGATTAACTATTCTGCTTTTTTTGTAAAAATATTTGCAAGAATGTGAAAAAAGTTGTACCTTTGGGGTGCGAACATAACATAAATCAACATCCCGTCTTACCCGAAAATAACCAAATACAATTTATAAACCCGGCCGCGCTTCAACCCGGCAGGCCGAACAATCAACAAATCCATGAACAAGACCCTTTACCGGAGAGCGGCGTTGACAGCAGTTCTCATGATCGGAGGACTGGGAATGCAGGCGGCGCCACCGTTGAGCGGCAGCGGCACTCAGACAGACCCATATCTGATCACCTCAAAGGCTGATGTGCTGGCTCTGGCCAAGTACGTGAACGGCACCGACGACGGTACCACGGCCACCAACAACCAGACAAAGGCGGGCGGCGACGTGTGCGCCGGACTCTACTTTGCCTTTACGGCAGACGTAGATATGCAGCACGACACCACCTTCCTGGGCATCGGCGCCGTAACCAATTTCCACCGCACGTCAACCACGTCGTGGAAATTCTCGGGCAACATCGACGGCCGCGGCCACAAAATCAGCAACCTGACCATCAACGGCATGGTGTTTAAGGACGACGGCTCCATAAGCACGTCAAGCAACACCACTACCCGAGGCTCGCGCCAATACACGGGCTTCATCGGCATTCTGGAAAAGGGTTCGGTGACGAATCTGCACTTTGACGCCTCCTGCTCCGTAACCTCCTATTCCAAGGTAGGCATGGTGGTAGGACGTATGTCGCAGGGTTCCACGGTTAGCGGCTGTTCATCGGCCGGCACGGTGCGCTCCTATTCCGACTACGCCGGCGGCATCGTGGGCGACTGCAGCGCCACGAGCAGCACCACGCTGACGGTTGCCGACTGCCAAAACACCGGCACGGTATACTGCAATTACCGCTACGCAGGCGGCATCACCGGCGGCCTTTATTACGGCACCATAACCAACTGCATCAACACGGGCCGCATCGAGTTGCACTCGTTCCACAGCTCGCGCGCCGAGGGAGTGCAGGAGGGTGGCGGCGGCATCATGGGCTACTGGCAGGCAGGCGGCGTCATCACCAACTGCTTCAACGGGGGCGTGGTGAGCGTCAGCAACCAGTATGCCGGCGGCATCACGGGCCGCAGCTCCAGCTCGTCGAAGGTGCAGCTGCGCGGCAACGTGGCTCTCGGCTACGTTGACTGCCCGTCGATGAACAACCGCGGCGCCGTGGCCGGAAACCTCTACTCGCCCTCCATAGTGCCTGAAAACAACTATTACGACACGTCGCTGTGGGGCACCATGGCAGCCGGGTTCAAAGAGGCACAGGGCATCACGGGTCTCACCACTCAGCAACTCACCGGCGGCACACTGCCCGCAGGCCTTGACCCCACTTTCTGGCAGGCCGAACAGGGGCTGTATGTGCGCCCGAAACTGCAGCCGGCACTGACGCTGGCGGCAGCCCAGACTTACATCCTCTTCCCCGAAGGCACTTCAGCACAGGAGTTCGGCACTGAGGCCTCCATATCAACGCAGGGCACCATAACGGCCACTGTTAAGAACGAGGAGGGCAGCAACGTGTTCAGCATCTCGGGCGGCAAAATCCTCTGCGGCGACGCCAAGAAGGTGAGCAGCGCAGTCGTTACGCTGGTCAACGGCAGCTACACGCTCCAGGTGCCACTGACCAAGATACCGGTGCTCTTCAGCGGCAGCGGCACGGAGGCTGACCCGTACATCATAGCCACGGCTGTCGACCTGCAGAACATGGCAAGTATGTGCAACGGCTCAACACAGGAGCATTACACAGGCAAATACTTCAGCCAGACGGCCGACATAGACATGAAGAACGAGCCCTTCGAGGGCATTGCCTGCGTGCAGACGGGTACCAACTACCCGGAACGCACTTACTGGTTTGCCGGCATCTACAACGGCAATAACCACACCATCAGCAATGTGAAGATTGACCGTGTGAAGTTCGACGACAAGGGCGTGGCTCTGAGCTACACGGCAGCCAACGGCTCGGCCGAGAATGTGGGTCTGTTCGGTGCCTTGGGCGCCGGCGCACGCATCAAGAATGTGCGCATCGTCAACGGTATGGTGCGCGGCTATAACTATGTTGGCTCGATTGCCGGATACACGGGCAACGACGTGCAGATAACAGACTGCTACAACGGTGCTGACATAACGTGTCTGGGCGGCACGGTGGGCGGCATCGTAGGCCGCTCGAATCCCGACAACAACGGGGTTGACAATTTTGTGGAACGCTGTGTGAACACGGGCAATGTGCTGAGCAACAGCGACGAGGCCGGCGGCATCATAGGCTATTGCATAGCACGCCTCACTGACTGTGTAAACACGGGCTCGGTAACGGCACGCCATTTCAACGACGGCATCAACTCCACTTTCGCCGAGGTGCAGAACACGGGCGGCATCGCCGGCACTAACCAGGGCGATATGACGCGCTGCGCCAACTTCGGCAGCGTATACTGCGACGGCAACGAGAGCGGCGGCCTCACGGGCTTCACCTCCACGGGCCACAAGGCAGGCAACATTGTAAGCTGCTACAACGCGGGTGCTGTGGGCGCCGCCGACATGACTCTGTGCGGCGCGCTGATAGGCCACAACTTCCAGCTCGGCTCCAACCCGGCCATGCAGGACTGTGCCTACGACAGCCAGTTTGCGGGCTGCCGCGCGGCCAATAACCAGGACGTAACGTGGGGCATTCCTCTCACCACGGCAGAGTTCGTCAACGGCGAGGCATGGCTTGGCGCCACGGGCTGGACCTACCGCGCCGGGTACTACCCCATCAACACGGCTCTTGCCGACGAACCGGCTGTGATGGCCGCCTGCGCAAGCTACATCGTGATGCCGGAGGGCCAGACGGCCAAGGACTTCCGCAACGGCACTCTGAGCACGGCAATGCAGCTCACGGCAACGTCGTCGAACACGGGCGCGGTAACCATCAGCGGCAACAACGTATCGGCCAACACGGCTTCCACGGCCATCTGCTCGTCGACTGTAACGCTCACCGCCAACGGCTTCTCGCGCCCTTTGGCTCTGCAGTTCATGCCTTATGTGCTGAGCGGCACAGGCACGGAGGCTGACCCGTTTGTGGTGGCTTCGGCAGCCGACTTCAACAAGATAGGCACCTACATGAAGGAGGGCGCCACCAACTTCATCGGCAAATACTTTGTTCAGAACGCCGACATAGACTTCGCCTCTACCCCGTTCGTACAGGCGGGCGCTGACGGCAACTGGTTCGGGGGCAGCTACGATGGCCGCAACCACAGCGTCAGCAACATCACCAGCCAGGCGGAAGCCACCACGGAGGTCAACTCGCACGGACTCTTCGGCGGCGTGGCCCAGGGCGGCATAGTGAAGAACCTGAGTCTTAAGGGCTTCAACCTGCAGGCCAACCTCAACGGCGGTCTGTTGGCAGGTACTGTCAACGGCACGGTAAGCAACATCACCACCGACGCCACCAGCCGCATAGCAGGCGTTAAATCGACGGTTCTTTTCACCACCTGCAAGGGTGAGCACATGGGCGGCATAGCAGGTCTGGTAAACCCGGCGGGCCGCATAGAGAACTGCACCAACCGCGCCACTGTTGAGGGTCTGAAATATGCCGGCGGCATAGCCGGATACTCGGCCACCACGGGCAACCCGGTCATCACGGGCTGCGTCAACTACGGCACGGTAACGGGCACGGCACCCCAGGAATATACTCAGACAGGCACTCCCAAGCCCATAGAGGTTTACGCGGGCGGCATAGCCGGTCAGCTCAGCGGCACGGCCACGAACTGTGTCAACCACGGCCTTGTAACCATGTCGTCGAACAACAACGCTGTGGGCGGCATCGCCGGCAGCACCTACTCGGCAACTACCATCGACGGCTGTGTGAACTACGGCGAGGTAACGGCACGCAACTACTCGGCCGGCGGCATAGTTGGCGAAACGGCCAACACCACGTCGCTGAAGGCCAATATGATTCAGAACTGCCGCAACTACGGCGTCATCAGCGGCATCAACCGCATCGCGGGCATTGCAGGCTATGTGAAGGCGTACAACACGCTGAAGAACTGCGCCAACTTCGCCGACTTAGAACCGAAGGGTATGCGCAACGGCGGCATCGCCGGTGAGGTGAGCGCCACGGTGTCGGGCAGCGACCCGTATGCCATGTTCGAGAACTGCTATAACACGGGCGCCATCAGCTGCAACGGCTATGTGGCCGGCATAGCGGGCTATCTGAGCACGGCAGGCACTCATTTCTCTGGCTGCTTCAACGCCGGCCATATCACGGCAGCCACCATCAACGGCGGCGCGGCCGGTATCACCAACTCCTACTCGGGCGCCACCACGGTGCTGAACTGCTACAACGAGGGCACCATATCGGGCAAGCGTTATGTGGCCGGTCTGGCGGGTAACGCAAAGGCTGTTACGGCCACCAACTGCTACAACGACGGCGCCATAGACTTCTCGGGCTCTGATTCTTATCGCGCTCAGTATGCGGGTAATGTGATTGGCGAAATGGCCACGGGCAGCGGGGCACCCACGGTGCAGAACTGCTATTACACGCAGGCTCATTTCGACCTTGACGACAAGCTCACGGACGCGAAAGCCATCTCCGACAGGGCGCTGATGACGGCAGCCTTGGGCACCGGCTTTGTGAAGAACGCCAACTGCAAGCCTATGGTTGCGGGTCTCGACACGGTGTCGGCAGCAAAGGCTTACGCAGCCTACTTCACTCTGTCACCCAACGACAATTTCAAATCGGTGAACCACAGCTTCCCGCTTGGTATGCTTGAGGGTGTGGTATGGAGCGCTACGGGCAACCTGCGTATCTCTGACGGCCGCTGCTATCCGGCAGGCCAGGGCACGGCAACGCTCACAGCCACCTGCGGTGCTTTCAGCCGCACTTATGAGTTCGACTGCAAGACGGGTATCTCCGTTCTCGACGCCGACAATGACCCGGTGGTAAGCATGCGCCATTATCTGCCCGACGGCACGGAGGTGACGAACCCCGAACCGGGCACGCTGATAATAACTGTATCCACCACGGCCTCAGGCCGCCGCAACACTACAAGGCACATAGCCCGGTAAGGGTTAGAGAGCTAAAGCAATCAGCCAAAGCAGCAGGCGCTGCTTTGGCTGATTTGCTTTTGCGGGCTATGGTAGCTATTTTAGCTAATTTAGCTAATTTAGGAAGTTGCTGAGCCAGATGAGGAGGATGAGAGCCGGCGCCACAAGGCGTATTATCCACAGGATGACGGGGTACACGCGCAGGCGTATGGTGCCGTTGTTGGTGAGCTGGTCGGGCAGGAGGTTGCGCGGCGCTTTCCAGCCGATGTAGATGCAGGTGAGCATGGAGGCCAGGGGCAGGCAGATGTTGGTGGCGAGCATGTCGAGGAAATCGAAGATGTTGCGGCCAAAGAGCTGAATGTCGGCCAATGAGCCGAAGCTGAGGGAGCAGAGCGCGGAGAGGATGAACAGGGGGGCAAGCACCACAAGGCAGGCTTTGGTGCGGCTCAGGCCGAAGCGGTCGCAGACAAACGACACGCTGACCTCGGAAATGGATATGGTGCTGGTGAGTGCCGCCAACAGCAACAGCAGGAAGAAGAGTATGGCCCAGAGCTGCGGCGCGGGCATGGAGGCAAAGACTTCGGGCAAGGTAACGAAGACGAGCGTGGTGCCCCTCAGTCCGTCGCCCTCCAGGCCGAAGCTCATCACGGCCGGGAAGATGATTATGCCCATCATGAAGGCCACGAGCAGGTCGAGTCCGGCCACGGTGCAGGCTGTGCGCCCCAGGTTGGTTTGATGCGGATAATAGGCGGCGTAGGTGATGAGGATGCCCATGCCGAGGCTGAGCGAGAAGAAGGCCTGCCCTAAGGCGTCGATGACGGTGGAAGGGGTAATCTGACTCCAGTCGGGATTGAGGAAATAGGCCAGACCCTCTTTGGCGCGCGGCATCTGCAGGGCCACGACCACGAAGATGAGCAGCAGCACAAACAGCACCGGCATCATTATGTTTCCGGCCCTCTCAATGCCTTTGCGCACGCCCATGAGCAACACGCCAAGGTTGAGCACTATCATGATATATGTGGCGGTGAGGGGTCCGAAGTCGGAGCAGATAAAGCTCTCCATTTTGGCGTGGAAGCCGCTTTCGAGGCTTTGTGAGCTGACACCGGCGAAGAGGTTGCCGTTGACCGATTCCCAGAGATATTCGAGCGTCCAGCCTGCCACCACCATGTAGAAGCAGAGAATGAGGTAGGAGGCGAACAGGGCGATGCCGCCGGCCACCCACCAGGGTTTGCGGGGCGAGAAACGGGTGAAGACGTCCACCACATCGGTGCGGCCGGCGCGTCCCAGAGCCATCTCGCTGAGCATCACCGGCAGGCCGAGCAAGACTACACAGCCAATGTAAATGATGAGGAAAGCGGCGCCACCGCCCTGTTGCACTTCGGCCGGGAAGCGCCAAACGTTACCTAATCCCACCGCTGACCCTACGGTGGCTGCTATTAGCCCTATCCGGGTGCCGAAAGTCTTTTGCTCTGCCATGATATTCGATTTTAGATTCTGTATATGGTCGTATGAAATAATTACGATTTTTTAGCTTCAGTCTATTTACAAATGAATGATTTCTTTTACTATACGGAGCATCTTTTCATTATTGAGCTGAGTGCGGAAATAAACATTATACCCCTGCGCTGAGAGATTTTTAAAAAATATCTTTGCACATTCTATTTTTGCATCCTCAATGCCTCTGAGAGTTGATTTATTCTCAACATCCTTGGTTTCAACTACGATATTAAGTTCTTTCTCACCGTTGGTTTTCCTTACAACATACATAAAGTCCGGACTATATGAGCCTCCTGCGATGGTTGGTATAGCGATACTTCTCCGAGGTATTTTGCCATATACAATCACTTCGGCTATACCGGAAAGACCTCCGTCAATATCAGATTCAATGTCTTCAAGTTCAAGAGGAGAATCGTATGCTTTTGTATCGTAAAGGTATTTATCGGCGGCTTCTCCTTCTTTAATTTTGGTACCAATCCTACCTTGTACAATTTCCTCTCTCACGCTTCCATCGGCGTAAGTAAGAGCTGTGGCTCCAATTGAGCCTTTGGTACGCTTATACTTGAACCGGCCTTGCAAGACCTCAATTTTCCAATCGGTAAATGCCTGGACAAGCGCACTTATTGACTGCTCATTAAAATATGAATCTTTAAATTTGCCATGTTTGTTTACATAGCGGCAAACGGCTCTGTGAATTTTATCCAACGAAATATCAGTCTTCTCAGCTATCCGTTTCAGAAAGATACCGTACGGCAAAGCCCGGTTAACTGCGTATTGAACACCATTCTCCATTGAAGAAGCCATCTGTTCGCCGTTACTTTTAACGATATCCCTACGACTCGAAATTATTCTTTCAGAGAAAATGTTTCCGGATGCAAGAATGTTATCAAGAGCGCCATCAATCTCACAGTCTAATTGTGTCTCATACCATATCGTATAACGTTGGTTGAGTTTTTCCCAAAGATCCCTTAATTCTTCAAATCTTGCCTTTTTTATTTTTACCGGATGATTCGGTTTAGTATTACGGTCTTTAACTTTTCCGCTTTCAAGACCCGATTTGAACAAAGGGTATTTTTCAAAGAAGGCAACTTTGTTTTCAGGGATTATATTATATTGAAAATCAACATAATTATTATTTAACAGTTCAACAACCAGTTTATTGACATCTGCTCCCATCTTTTGCGCCACCTGTTGAACCATATTTAAAGAAAGAGTTACAGATTCAGGAACTTCGCTGTTAATCTGGTCTACGAGTTTTTTTGCGAAATCTGCTTCAGTAAAGTCAACTATATAATTGAGCGTAAATTCTTCATTTGAAATGCGGTTGCCGCATTCATCAACCGGCAAGCGCAAACCTCGTCCCACTTCCTGCAACTTGGAAATATCGCTTCCGCTTGAACGTAATTTAGCAATTGTAAACACATTGGGATTATCCCACCCCTCTTTTAGCGTCCACTTTGAAAAAAGGAAGCGTCGCAGCACAGGCTTTCCGTCCTTGTCTTCAAAAGAAAGGAGCTGCTTTTTGCCATTAAGAATGTCATTGACTTCTGCGGCGATGCTTTCATCAGAAGAACTGTTGTCTTGCGCGAAATATCCGGCATGACAAGCCCTGATGTTTTTAAGGCTTGCCTCAAGGTATTCACGATATCCGCTTTCCTGCTCTGTCAGCTTGCCGATTGTGTCTTTAAGTTTCTCTTTAAGCAAGCGTTCAAAGGCTTCCAGAATATATGGTTTCTTCCCGTCTTCGCCTTTTCTGTAAGATGCTATGTCATCAATAAAAAATAAGGCAAGTGTTTTTATTCTGAAAGTTCTGCCCGAAAAGTTATGCCTCTCAGTCTCAAAATGTCTTTCTAAAGCAAGCCTTATCATTTGTTCCTGATAGGAACTCATGAATACATCCACATCCATTTCCTCTCCAATGGTTTTAATTTGTCCGTTGGAAAGTTCTATGGAGTTCTTATTGACAGCCTGAACAGTTATTCCGTTCAGTTCATCTGCAATCTGTGAAAGGGAGTCGCCAACATAAAGAATAAAGTTTCTTGTCGGTGCATCGGCCTTTTTATACTGAAAAGTGGCAGAGTCGTTTTTGGTTACAGAAACCAGTTTAATTTTCTCATTCTTTTGCGAAATTGGCTCGAAATGCTCTTTGGCAACACCCTTGATCAGACCCTGATTGAAAGACTGGCAAGCATTCAGATCATACAGAAGATTCTGATAATCTTTTGTTATCTTTTTATTTTTACCTTTCCCTATTGTTATCTCCGGGAAAGTCGCTCCGAATCTGATAATACACTGAGGGGCAATTTCCTTCTGTATTATGCCGAAGGCCTTCTGATCGCGCGAAAATTTATGGGGCTCATCAATGATTACAAATGGCCGTGTGGCTTTCAGAGCATTGTACGGACGGTCAAATCCTTCTACTGCACGACCGTAATCGTTACGACTGAGTATATAATTTTTCGCGTCCTTTAAGAGCTGCATATTTACCAGAAGGACGAAAATTTTTTTGGAATCCTGAAAGGAGCCTTTCACAAATTCGCTCACAGCCGTTGGGAAATACTGCCTGCCCTTCTTTTTCTTCTTGGGCGTTTCCAAAGTGAGAAGGTCTATCTCCGCATCATAGCCGCAAACATCCCTGAAATGACGCTTTACATATTCATCCTCCATAAACTGCCTGGCTCCTGCCTTAACAGGCAATGTTGGCACTGCCACAATGAATTTGTTGATACCATAGCGTTTATGAAGCTCATACATAGCCTGAACATAGACATAAGTCTTGCCCGTGCCGGTCTCCATCTTTATGTCAAGATTCAGACATGACGGCTCATGAGTATAACCTCCGTATTCCGGCGGAATCTTATTTCGCGCCTGTATATTGCGGATATTTTCGCCTACTCCGTCCCTGAATACAGTTATCTCCGGATTGGCATAATATTTCAATGGAGACTTTATCCATGTGTCTTTGAACACACCGGCAATTGCATCTACCGCCTTTTGCTGATGCGGAAGTGAAGATTGAAGAATCAGCTCCATATCAATATCTTATTTCAAAATTGATATGAAGATTCTTCTCCCCGGCTTTTACTGTCTGCAAACTGTCTTTGAGGCTTTGCAATTCACTCCAGCCGAACGAATAACCGTAGATTATCACATTCTGAGGGTTGAATGAGGCTTCGGTCTGATATTTGTCAAGAATCTCAGCCACCGCGCTTTCTGAAATATCAGGATTAATAAGGTAGAGATGCTTGTCGATAAAGTAAGCCTTGTAACTGTCAAGATCCAATACCTCATAGTCAGGTGTAAGACCATAACCATCCCTTTCCAGCCATGTAGTGAGTATAGTAGGGACACCAAACTCCTCCATGAGCGTATTGTCGCCGAATGCGGCATTTTTATCGAACTTGATTATTTTGGTCAAAGACGTTTGCGAAGGCTCCTTCAGTGTAAAATGACGGAATCCCAAATCTCCGTGGAAAAGAGGATTCTCTTTTACGATTTTCTTTGCGGCTCGTTTGATTCTGTCAACACCGAATTCATCAATAGTTTTGAAACCTGCTTTGAATGCATCCGTTCCTTCTTCGAATGGAGCCTGAATCTGAACCAATATATAATTTATATCATAGCCCTCTGAAATCAGCTGCATTGCAGCCTGAGCTGTCGATGACGAGCCGCCAAAAAAGTCAAGGACATATACTGAATCCTTATCTGTAGGAGCTATTCCCTGAGACAATATCAGTTTGATATAATCGACCGGTTTCGGAAAATCGAAATACTCTTTCCCATCATACAACTCTCTTAACTCACGTGTGCCTTGAGTGCTATATACAGTCTCCAAAATAGAAGATAATCCAGTATACTCACTTTCGAGGTCTTTCATGAATTTTTTCCGACGGGGCCGCCCGGTAGCTTCTGAGGGGAAAATCACCTCGTTATTTTCAATAAGCTCAGCCATTCGTTTAGGCTCATATCGCCAACCTGTTGGAGGACAAGAGTATGTGATACCGGTATCAGGATTTGTTAAGTCATAATGCAAATTTGGGCGTTGGGACTCGGTCGCTAATCCGGTCATATCAGCACTCATCCAAGGGCCTCTCGGATCATTGTCGGGATTTGAATATTTGGTTTTGTCCGATTCTTTACCTAAGATTCGGCAATAATCTTTTCGACCATAGCAAAGAAGATAGTCATGGTCTTTCGATGCTCCGTTTTTCGTGCGGCTGTCAACCATCTGCCGTTTTTTCCAGATAAAAGAGCATATCATATTCTCTTCACCGAAAATGTCATCACAGAGCAACTTGAGATTACTCTGTTCATTGTCATCAATCGAAATAAATATTACACCGTCTTTGCTTAGGAGGTCGCGGGCAAGAAGCAGGCGCGGCAACATGAACATCAGCCACGCCGAATGTGTGGCCGATCCCCGACGCGTCAGGTCGAGGATCCGCTGTGCCTTTTCTATCTTTATACTTAGTTTTATGGATAGTTCTTCGGCTGTGAAATTGAAATTATCTTTGTACACAAAACCATCCGAACCGGTATTATAGGGAGGATCGATATAAATGCACTTTATTTTATCGGCGTATGACTTCAGAAGATGTTTGAGTGCATCGATATTGTCTCCGCTAATATATATGTTTTTGCTGTCTTTGTTTTCCGGCAACGCATTATGCTTCTCGTCAGGCACTATTACGGTAGTAGTGTCAAGCGAAGCCAGCATCCGGGCGTAATTTTTGCCCAGAAAGCGCAGCTCGTAACCTTCGTCTGTTATATCAACCTTACCTTTCAGGTATTCCTGGAATCTCACAATATCAAAACTGCCATCTTCCTTAAAGCATGCAGGAAAATGTTCCCTCAGTATTTCAAGTTCTTTAGAACCGGGAGTAACAGAATTATTTTTATCAAGTATATCTTTAATCATCGGAATTCAATTTTTGTATTCAACAAATCAGCGGCATTAACTTCTAAAAGCCTTGCAATTTTAATTCATAGAACCAAATCGGACTGTGAGCTGTCAGCACACCATTTTGAAACAGTTGATGTATTCACATCAAGTCGCTCACATAGCCATTCTTTCTGCCAAGACTATTTAAGCTGTTTTTATCTTTTCCCATCTCAACAAATCTTATTATTCGCACGCAAAAATAATGATTAATTTTCACTTACCAAAACTACTGAAGTTCTATGGAGAAAAGTTCATTGCTTTAAAACCGAACAATGTATTCTCATTACCATGCCCGACTTCCGGTGCCAAAACACCCGTAAATCATAGTAAAGGTACAAAAAATTTTTGAGGATGTGTCATTCGGTTGCTGACACACCCTCTCCGATTCTATTCATCATCTAAACAAAAATCTAAAAAACTATCTATCGGCACCTTCATCAGGCCCCTTTGTCTTATTAACGTTTTTGCTCAGGTGATGGTTACAGCAAAAATTTCTTGTTAATCTTTTTTAACTTTGTTGGTCAGAGTTTCTCCTGGAGGAGACCTTTGCGGTAAGCGGCAAGGAGCATACGCAGCTCGTCAATCTGGCCCTGGAGCACGCGACCTATGTCGGTGTCGCGCACGCAGACGCGGGCGGAGTTAAGCTCCACAATCTCCACTGTGGAGACGATGTCGCTGCCGGTGGTAACGGCATCCTCCTCGCTGGTGAAGGGCTCATGCTGCACCAGCTGGAAGCCTCTGCTGTGGTAAACGAGCGTATAGCCGGCAATGCCGGTGGTGTCGTGATATGCTTTTGCGAATCCGCCGTCAATGACCATCATCTTGCCGTTGGCCTTGACGGGACGCTCGCCCTTGCCGGCCTTTACGGGCACGTGGCCGTTGATGATATGGCGGTGTTCGCCCTGCACGCCGAAGGCATCGAGGAGCATATCGCATACCTCGGCATCCTCGCGCAGAGTGTAGTAGAAGCCCTTCTCTTCGTGGCGCACGCCCTTGTCGGTGAGGAAGTAGCGCTCAAAGGTGGCCATCTTCGATTTGTCGAAAAGCGCCGAGTCGGGACCGCACCACAGATACCAGTAATAGTCGCGGGCGAAGTCGAGATACTCGGGCGCCACGTCGCGGGTGAAGGGTGCGCGCATCAGCAGCTCGGTCTGTTGCAGCAGCTCCTTGCCGGCATACTTATGGCCGCGAATCTCCACCTCTTTCATGGTTCGGTCGGCATTAAGGGGTATGGAGGCGTGGAAGAGGAGGTTGCTGTTTACGATGGTGTACATGGAGCCGTGCTGAAGCATGGTGCCGATATGGCTGCGAAGCTTGTCGCTGACGCGGAAGGAGTGCACCAGGCCGTTGATGAGCTGTTCTTCCTCATCGGTGAGGCGGTAGGGGTCGGCGGGGTCAACGGTGGGGAAGTTGAGGTCAGGCATGGGATAATCCTGGCCGTCGATATTCACCGTGCCCTTTTCAAAGTCGATGCGGTGGAGGAGGTTGCGGTCGTCCATGTGCCATTCCGGATGGCGGGCGATGATGTCGTGCTCCAGCTTCATCTGAATCACGAAGATGGCTTTGTGCATCTGCGAGATGACGCGCTGATTCTTCTGCGAGATGTTGTTCTCCTCAGCCTTCACCTTGGGCTTGAAGACCTCGCAGGGGTCGTCGCCGTAAGTCTCCATGGCGAACATGGCCAGGGGCACCAAGTTGATGCCGTAGCCGTCTTCCAGGGTCTCCATGTTGGCGTAACGGAGCGAGATGCGGAGCACGTTGGCGATGGAACATTCGTTGCCGGCGGCGGCACCCATCCACAGAGCGTCGTGGTTGCCCCACTGTATGTCGTAGTCGCGGTAATGCTGCAGGGTGTCCATGATGATGTGGGCGCCGGGGCCGCGGTCGTAGACGTCGCCGAGGATGTGGAGGCGGTCGATGCTGAGGCGCTGAATCACCTCGCAGATGGCCTCTATGAAGGGCTCTGACTGGCCGGTGGAGATGATGGTGTCGAGGATGCCGCGGTAATAGTTCTGTTTGTTCTCGCCGCTGGGAGCCTCATGCAGCAGCTCTTCTATGATGTAAGCAAACTCCTTGGGCAGGGCCTTGCGCACCTTTGAGCGCGTGTATTTCGACGATACGCGCCTCAACACCTGAACAAGCTGATGCAGGGTGATGTGGTAGATATTGTCCATGTCGGGCTCGCTGTTGCGCAGCAGGGCGAGTTTCTGACGCGGATAATAGATGAGGGTGCATAGCTGGTTGATGTCGTCGGCACGCATGCTGGCGCCGAAGAGCTCCGTTACCTTGCGTTTGATGTTGCCGGAGGCATTTTTGAGAATATGGCGGAAGGCCTCATATTCACCGTGTATGTCGGCCACAAAATGCTCGGTGCCTTTGGGCAGGTTGAGGATGGCCTCGAGATTGATGATTTCTGTGGAGGCTGACTGAATGGTGGGGAATTTCTGCGACAGCAGTTCAAGCAGACGCCGGTTTTTCTCTATCTCGGCGCGTGTGTAGGTATACGGTTTTTTTGGCATGGCGCAGGTTTAAGGTCGTTAGGTTTTGTGGTGTTTAGGTTAAGGGAGGAGAAGAGCCTTGCGGCTTTGTTGCAAAGATAATGCTTTTCTGCGTAACGATACTCTGTTTTGGCCAAAAAAAGAGAATTTATTAATTTTGCGGTGAAAAAATCATACTACAGATGAGAATCAATACCTTACTCCGCACAGTTATGGCCGGCGTGCTGATAGCCGGCGCTGCTCTGTGCATGAACAGCAAGGGACGCAAGCAGACCAAACAGTCGACGTTCACCATAACCACCACCGAGCTTTGCCGCAACATACGCGGCTACCGTGGTCCGGTGCCGGTGTCGGTAACGTTCAGCAAGGGCAAGATAACGGACATCAAGCTGCTGCCGAACCACGAGACGCCGTCATATTTTCAGCGTGTGGAGCGGAGCGGGCTGGTGAAGAAATTCATTGGACTGACGGCCAAGCAGGCTGCCACGAAGAAGGTAGACGCGGTGACTGGGGCTACCTACTCCTCACAGGCGCTGATAAAGAATATTCAGGCCGCGGCGCGCGAGGCGCAAAAGCGCTGAGAGGCGTTTGAGGCCGGGGTTTAGCTTTTTTAGCGACGATATACGCGGCTAAAGCCTGCGCCGGATGTTCGCGGCTAAAGCCTGCGCCTGCACCAAAATTATGGCAAGCTGCAAGCTCTTAAGCAGCCACGCTAAATTAGCTAAATTAGCTACCACGCAGCCGCAAAAGCTACCACGCGGCCGCTAAAGGATCAGGCTTCGGTGTAGGTGGCGCCGTCCCATTTGTAGATTTGGCGGATGCCGGAGCCGTCTTCCACCATCAGGTCATGGAGGCCTTGGGTGGTGGATTTGAGTATGTAGAGTGTGCCGGCACCCCAGTTGGCGCTGACGCTGAAGTCGTAGAGGGTGCCGTTGAGCTGCATCTCAAAGGCGCGGCCAAAGTGATAGCTGCCGGTAGTTTTTATGCGCTCGGAAGAGCCGTCATCGTTGATGTCGAAGGAGAACTCGCCGTCTTCGCCCAAGTCGTCCATGTTGACCGTTTTCAGCGGCGTGTAAGCCTGCGAGCTCGTTTTGGGCAAGTCGAGCGACACCGCATTGCCGTTGCGTAATCCGTGGCGCTCGCGCACTATGCGCTGCCCCATGTCGGTGGAGATGAAATCGAGCACCTTTTGGCCGTCGACAGTGGTGATTTCCGGCTCATAATAGGATGCCTCGGAGAAGAGGTTGCTCTTTTCAAACGAGCCGTCGCCTTTGTAGGTGATGAAGGCCCATGTAGTGCCGCCGGCGTTACCGATGTTGGAGTCGCTGACCAGCGCCTCTTTCACACCGTCGCCGTTGAAATCCTCCTGCGCAAACACCTCCATTTTGCCGAAGTTGTCGTTTCCGAAGATGTAGTTGATGGAGCCGATGACCATCTCCTCGCCGTTGACCACAGCTACGAGCTGCGTGTTGGGGTCATCGCCCGTAACCTTATACTCAATTGCGGGTCCGTCGGCCACTGCCACCGGCGCCGGCTGCGACTTCTCCGCGGGTTTGGAGTCCTTGTTATGACGGTAAAGCGCCACGCCGCCTATTGCAGCCCCTATGGCTAACAGAGCCACCACAGCATACACCAAATACTGTTTCAGCTTTGAGTTTGAATTGTTGTTGCTCTGAGGAAACTGCGGAGTTACCTTTTGCACCGTTGCATGGGGCGCAGATGCATGGGGCACGGTGCGCCTCACGGGTTGCTGCGGCGTCTGCGGGGAGCTAATCATCTGCTTGAGGGCGCGGTCGTTGGCGGGACGATCCTGCCACACGGGACTCATGAGCTGCTTCACCACATTGTGGGTATGCACGGAGATGCCGAGCTGACGGAGGTCGGCGTCGGGGAAGCCGTAGTTGAGGATGTCGGCCGCAAGAGGGGGATGTTTGCCGGTGAGCATGGCATACATGGTGGCGCCCAGAGCATACATATCCATCTGCACAGGCAGCTGTTTGTTCTCCTTCAGCTCGCCGGTGTAATTGGTCTGCTCAATGGGCGAGTAACCCGGGGTGCCGCCGCCCACGGTGGTGCTCGATTCGGGGCGTCCCTCATTGTCGTATTGCTTCGACAGGCCGAAGTCGATGAGTACCGGCTCGCCATACTGCATCATGATGTTGAGGGGCTTGAGGTCGAGATGCAACATGCGCATGGAGTGCATATAGGTGAGCGCATCGATGATATGGCCGGTGATTTTCAGCGTCTCCTGCTCGGTGAGGCGCCCTTTGCGCGAGATATACTCGTCGAGGCTGCCACCCTCCATGAAGGTCATGGCGTAATAGACCGTGTTGTTGGCCTCGAACTCCTCGAGCACGTGGATGATGTTCTTGTGTTTGAGGCGCTCCAGGTTCTGGGCCTCTTTCACGAATTTGCGCTTGTATTTGTCGAAGAGACCGTCGCGGTTGCTGGAGGTTACGGTAAAGGTGTCGCGGCCGTTGATGTCCGACATAAAAAACTCCTTTATGGCCACCTGCGTGCCGTCGAGGTCAGAGCCGCCGTCGGAGCGCACCGTGGCCAGATAGGTGATGCCGAAAGTGCCCTGGCCAAGCACCTTTATAATCTTGTAGCTGTATGTTACGCCGCGGAGCAACGTGCCGGGCGGCAGGGAGTTATGATATTTGCCGTTTTCGTTCTTTGCCATAAAAACCGTTCATGATGAGAGGAGGAGAGGAGGAGGAGAGGTGTACAACCTATACAAGAGGAGGAGGAGAGGTTGACAAGAGGTGGAAGAGAGGAGGTGAAAAAGCCGCTGAGATGCTTCCGGGGCAGGTCAGCGGCTCTTGATGACTTACTGCGTATAGAGGAACCGCTTGATGCTCTTCTTGGGCGTTTTCTCAAACTCTGTGGGAAGGAGCTGTATGCGGCTGATGCGTTCGTAAGGCGCCACCAGGGAGTTGATTTCCTTGCGCGTGTTTTCAAACGTAGATTCGAGCTCGTTGTTGCCAATGCCCATGGCGTCGAGAGCGGGATAGTCGGGATAGATGAGCGCCACGAGCTTGCCGTCGCGTTCCACCACAAGGCTCTCGGCCACAAACGGCATATTGTTGAGCTTCGACTCTATTTCTTCGGGATAGATGTTCTGACCGCTGGGACCGAGAATCATCGTTTTTGAGCGGCCGCGCAGGAAGATGGTGCCGTCGGCGCTGCGTGTGCCCATGTCGCCGGTGTGCAGCCAGCCGTCTTCATACATCACCATCTTGGTGGAATCGGGGTTCTTGTAATACCCTACCATCACATTCTCGCCGCGCACACACAGCTCGCCGGGAATGTTCTCCGGGTCGTCGCTGAGCACCTTGGTCTCCATGCCGGGAATGGTGCATCCGCTTGAGCCGGGGATGAAGTCGCGCCAGGGGGTGTAGCTCACCAAGGGGCCGCACTCGGTCATGCCGTAGCCCACCGTGAAGGGGAATTTTATCTTGTGCAGGAACTCCTCTACCTCGGCGTTGAGAGCCGCACCGCCCACAATCACCTCCTCGAAGTTGCCGCCGAAGATGTCGACAAGGCGTTTGCGAATCTTGGCGTAGATGACCGAGTCGAGGAAGGGCACTGCCAGGGTCCAGCGCACGGCACCCTTGGAAATCATGGGCAGGATGGAGTTCTTGTAAATCTTCTCCAGAATCAGAGGCACGCAGATTACCAGCGAGGGCTTCACCTCAGCCAATGCCTTTATGAGCACGCGCGGCGAAGGCGTCTTGCCCAGGATGGTGATGTGGCTGCCCACAGCCAGCGGCACGAGCATGTCGAAGGCACAGCCGTAAGCGTGCGCCAGGGGCAGGAAGCTCAATACGTGCGAGCCACGGTAATGGAGCCTCTGGCTGATGCCGAACAGCACGTTGCCGGCCAGGTTGTTGCCCAGCAGCATCACGCCCTTCGAGAAGCCCGTGGTGCCCGAGGTATAGTTGATTTCCATGAGGTTGCTGTTGGGCCAAGCCTCATAGATTACGTCGTCGGGACCGAAGCCCTCGGGATAGCGTTTGTTGAAGTGGCGGCGCAGGATGCCTATGCTGCGCTGCACGTTGATGTCGGGACGCTGATAGAGGCTCTCGCTGCGGCGTTTGAGCGAGATGACGGCCTTGATGTTGAGCAGATTCTCGGGCTGTATGTGCTCCCAGATATTCTCGGTGACGAAGAGCAGCTCGGCCTCCGAGTGGTTGACGATGTGGGTGATGTCCACCGGATTGAAATCAGGCAGGATGGGCACTATCACCGCACCGTAAGTGATTACCGCCATGTATGTTACCACCCAGTCGGAGCTGTCGCGGCCGCAGATGGCCACCTTGGAGCCGGGTTTCACCTTCAGCTCGCGGAAGAACTGATGCGTCATGGCAATGCGTTCGGCCAGTTCACCGTAGGTGATTGTTTTGCCGGTGGGATAATCGGTAAGGGCCGGCAAATCCCAGTTTTCTCTGAAGCTCTCTTCAAACAGCTTCACCAGGCTTTTCTGTAACATAGTGCGGTGTGGGTATTATTGTTATAAACTAAGTTTGTAGATTTCTTGAGCGTCGGCCATAGAGAGCTTCACGAAGTTTCCCACCGAGTCGCCCATGTTGGCGTGCAGCGAGCGCACCAGGGCCTCTATGTCGGGCTCCTTGCGAACCAGCTCCCTCAGCGACGTGGTGAGGCCGAGGCTTTGGAAGAAGTCCCTGAGGGCCTCAATGCCGGCGCGGGCTGTCTCGGCGTCGGTGCGGCCTTGCGGGTGGATGCCCATGACGTCGACGGCAAAGCGGCGCATCAGAGCCGGTTGGCGGCGGCCCACAAACGTCATCCACGCCGGCACAATCACAGCCAGTCCGGCGCCGTGAGCCACATTGTAAATGGCCGACACCTCATGCTCCAGGCGGTGGCTGGCCCAGTCTTCCACCTTGCCGCAGCCGCACAGGCCGTTGTGAGCCAGGCTGCCGGCCCACATAATGTCGGCGCGCGCGTTGTAGTTGTGCGGGTCGCGCTGCAGGTCGGCGGCGCGGCGCATTATGGTGCGCAGAAGGGAGGCGCTGATGCCGTCGGTAACCTCGCAGCCCAAGGTGTTGGAGAAATAACGCTCAAAAATATGCACCATCATATCGGTGATGCCGCAGGCTGTCTGATGCCAGGGCAGACTGAGAGTCAGCTCGGGGTTCATGAGCGCGAAACGGGGGCGCAGGATGTGGGGATAGCGCACGGAAATCTTGTGCATGCCGTCGAGGCGCGTAATCACCGAGTTGCCGCTGCCTTCGCTGCCGGCGGCGGGGATGGTGAGCACCACGCCCACGGGGAGAGCCTGCTGCGGAAAGGCCTTGCCGCTGTAAAAGTCCCAGAAATCACCCTCGTAGGGCACGCCCAAGGCAATGGCTTTGGCGGTGTCTATTACCGAGCCGCCGCCCACGGCCACTATGACGTCTACGCCGGCTTTGCGGCAAATTTCTATGCCTTCATACACGCGGTCGTCGGTGGGATTGGGGTCTATGCCTTCGAGCGTTACGGTGTGTACGCCGGCCTGCTCCAGGCTGCCGAGCACTTTCTGCCATACGCCCGATTTGCGCGCCGACGAATGGCCGCAGCATACCAACGCGCGGCTGCCAAGGGCCGACGTGAGCTTGCCGACCTGCTCTTCTACGCCGCGGCCGAAGACGTAATTGGTGGTGAGACAAAGGGTGAAGTCTTCCATTAGCGGGAGGGGGTTAAGGGAGTTTAAGGAGGTTAGGGGTTTAGGCGGGTGTATTCGTCGGCGATGGCGCGCGAAATCTGCTTCATCTTCTCCGGGTCGGGGTCTTTGATTTTCTTGCTGAAGTCCATGTCGCCCTCCGTTTTCAGGGGCACCAGATGGATGTGGGCGTGAGGCACCTCGAGGCCGAGCACTGCCATACCCACCTTGCGGCAGGGAAAGGTGTTCTTGATGGCTTCGGCCACGCGTTTGGCGAAAACTATCATAGAGGCCAACTCACCGTCGGCAATGTCGAAGATGTAATCCGTTTCGCGTTTGGGCACCACAAGGGTGTGGCCCCAGTTCACCGGGTTGATGTCGAGAAAGGCGAAGAACTCGTCGTTCTCGGCTATCTTGTAGCAGGGAATCTCGCCGTTGATAATCTTTGAGAAAATGGTCATGGCCTTGTCATATTTCAATTTTCATAATTTCGAAATTCACCGTGCCGGCCGGGATGGTAACCTGCACCTTGTCGCCCACCTTGTGGCCGAGCAGAGCAGCTGCTATGGGGGTGTTTGAGGCAATCTTCTTCTCGCGCAGATTGGCTTCGCTTTCGGTTACAATCCAGTAGGTCATGGTCATGCCGTTGGCGGTGTTGCGTATGGTAACCTTGTTGAGCAGCTGCACGGTGTCGGTGTTGAGTTTTGACTCGTCGATGATGCGTGCTGTGGCAATCAGGTCTTTGAGCTTCGATATTTTCATCTCGAGCATTCCCTGTGCCTCTTTGGCGGCGTCATATTCGGCGTTTTCGCTCAGGTCGCCCTTGTCGCGGGCTTCTGCAATAGCCTGTTTGATGGCCGGACGCTGGGCTTCCAGAGCGCTCAGCTCCTCCATCTTTTTGTCGAATCCCTCTTGGGTAAGATATGTTGCCATATTCTAAAAATGCAATTTTATGCGGCTCGCGGGGAGCCTTAGTGGTTGATTATTTTAACAAATGAGCGGGGCTGTGAGTTTTTTCCGCTCAGCCCCGGTCGGTAAAAGGTTCAGGCTTTCAGCGCAGAATCAGCATTGCGTCGCCGTAAGCGCCGAAGCGGTATTTCTCCTCCACCGCAACGCGGTAAGCCTCCATTATCAGGTCGTAGCCGCCGAAGGCGCTCACCATCATCAGCATGGTCGACAGCGGCATGTGGAAGTTGCTCACCATGGCAGTGCAGACCTGGAAGTCGTAGGGCGGGAAGATGAACTTGTTTGTCCAGCCCTCGTAGGGCATCAGATGGCCGTTCATGCACACGGCGCTGGCCAGGGCGCGCATCACCGAGGTGCCCACGGCGCAGATGCGTTTCTGATTGTCGTGAGCGTGATTGACCACGTTCACAAGGTCGTCGCCCACCTCCATGCACTCCGAGTCCATGTGGTGCTTTGAGAGGTCTTCCACGTCGATGTCGCGGAAATTGCCGCGGCCCGAATGGAGCGTTACGAAGGCCTGTTCCACGCCCTTTATCTCGAGGCGTTTCAGCAGCGTGCGACTGAAATGCAAGCCGGCTGCCGGAGCCACCACAGCGCCCTCCTTGCGGGCAAAGATGGTCTGATAGCGCTCGGCGTCCTCAGGCTCGGCCTTGCGCGTGATGTAGTCGGGTAACGGCGTGCTGCCCATGGCGTAGAGAGCCTGCTTGAACTCGTCGTGGTCGCCGTCGTAGAGAAAACGCAGCGTACGGCCGCGCGAGGTGGTATTGTCTATTACCTCGGCCACCATAGAGTTGTCGTCGCCGAAATAGAGCTTGTTGCCGATGCGTATCTTGCGTGCCGGTTCCACCAGCACGTCCCAGAATTTCTGATCACCGTTGAGTTCGCGCAGCAGGAAGACCTCAATCACCGCGCCGGTCTTTTCCTTGCGCCCGTAGAGATGCGCCGGAAACACCTTTGTGTCGTTGAAAACCATCACGTCGCCTTCGTCGAAGAAATCGAGAATATCCTTGAAGGTGCCGTGGTCAATCTTTCCCTTGCGGGAATCAACTATCATGAGCCGGCTTTCGTCGCGAACCGGCGCCGGATGCTGAGCTATGCGCTCGTCGGGCAATTCAAATCTGAACTGTGATAGCTTCATTTATTAATTACAGGGTGTTTGCTTATGTCGAAAATAGATGTTATTTGTCGCTGTCGGGCAGGATGAAATCGGGCGGGAAGGATAGCTTGCAGTCGGCAATGGCCTTTATGGCGTCGTCCACACTGAGGCAGTCGGCCACACGCACGCTGCCCACGCGAGTACGGCGCAGAGCCACCAGGTGAGCGCCCGTGTTGAGCGCCTTGCCGATGTCGCGGGCCAGAGCGCGTATGTAGGTGCCTTTTGAGCATACAATGCGCAGACGCAGCTCGTCGGCGTGCATATCCATAATCTCAATCTCGTCTATGTAGAGAGGCTTGGCCTTCAGCTCAACCTCGCGGCCCTTGCGGGCGAATTTGTAGGCCCGTTTGCCGTCAACCTTCACCGCCGAATACACCGGAGGCACCTGCATGATGTGTCCGCGAAACTGCGGCAGGATGCTCTCGGCCATTTGGCGCGTTACATGGTCGTAGGGATAGGTGGCGTCGATTTCCGTTTCCAGGTCGAAGCTGGGGGTAGTGGCGCCCAGGCGCAGCGTGGCCTCATACTCCTTGGTGCCGTTCTGCAGCTCGTCGATGCGGCGCGTGGCCCTTCCGGTGCAGATCAGCAGTACGCCGGTGGCCAGCGGGTCGAGCGTGCCGGCGTGACCCACTTTGAAGCGGCTCAGACCCAAGCGGCGCTGTATGGCGCCGCGCAGACGTTTCACCACGTCGAACGACGTCCAGCCCAACGGCTTGTCGATGCCTATAATCTCGCCCGATATGAAGTCCATGGTCACCACAGTATGCAAATCACGCCCATTACGGCGCAGTAAATGGCAAACCAGAGCAACTTGCCCTTCTTCACCAGGTTAATCATCCATGAGCAGGCGGCGCAGCCCGACAGGAACGCGGCCGCGAAGCCTATGAGTATGGGCATGAGGCCCATCTGGGCGCCGGCCTCGGAAGCGGGTGAGCCAAGGAGCTTCACCGTGTCGAGAAGACCCTCGCCGAGGATGGGCAGAATCACCATCAGGAAGCTGAAGGTGGCCACCTCGCCGCGTTTGTCGCGCAGCAGTATGCCGGTGGCTATGGTGGTGCCGCTGCGGCTCAGTCCCGGCAGCACGGCCACGGCCTGCGCTATGCCGATGATGAAAGCGTCGGCCCAGCCGATGCGCCGGCCGCTGTCGGCTTTGCGCAGTTGGCCTCCGCGGAAGTCGCTGTAGAAGGCAAAGGTGAGCAGAAGCGCCGTTACGCACAGGCAGATGCCCACCACAAGCAGGCCTGAACCGAATATCTTCTCCACCTCGTCTTTGAGAAAGACGCCCACGATGCCCACCGGGATGCACGACACTAATATCTTGCACACGGTGTAGAAATCCTCGTCGCGACTAAAGGTGAAGAAGCTGCGGCACAGACGGAAGAAGAGCTTCCGCAACACCACTATGGTGCTCAGCACCGTGGCCACGTGAAGCATGACCGAGAACATGAGGTTCTGGCCGTCGGGCAAGTCTATGCCTAATATCTGTTTGAAAATTTCAAGGTGTCCGCTGGAGCTTACCGGCAGATACTCGGTAAGACCCTGCACGAGGCCTAAGATGAGAGCTTTGAACCATTCCATAAGGCGGTGATGGCGGCGGCACTGCGCGAGTGCCGTTTTTCTTTGGGTTTGTTAAAGTTAAACGTAATAGGACTGAGGTGTGTTTTCCCCAAGGTCTGTCATTAAGCGTTTATCGCACGTATTACTGCACGCTGTCGGCGCTTTTCTCCTCTTCCGTGGCTGCGTGTTCGGTCTTCTTGCGCCGATGCAGCGGACGGTCGTTGATAATGGCGAAGGCCATAAGCAGGAAGCCTATGAAGGTGATGGCCGGGCCGATGACGATGCGGCGCGTGGAGAAGATGTCGGGGTTGAAGCCCCCTTCCACGCTCGAGCCGCCGCCTAACATCAGCAGAAAGCCTATCAGTATAAGACCGGCGCAGATGCCCATCTGTATGAAGTTGATGCGGCGGAAGGGCCGGTGTTCTTCGCTCACAGCGATTATCTCGGGCGTCTGCTTGGCGGCAGCGCGTCCGAGCGGTCGGTTATATGCGGGCCGGGTGGTTGTGGTTCCGGCTTTGTTGGCGTTGGTGGCTTTGGCCATAATATATCTTCAATAAGTTTGTTGACTTCAACGTTTTGGTCAGGCAAAAAGGGTGTCGGTGGCGGCGCGCAGATGACGGCGTGTGGCATACCAGGCGGCGGCTGTGCAGATAAGTACTCCGGCGGCCATCAGGGCTACGGCAAGCAACGCCAAGTCGGCCGGGGGCAGCAGACGACTCATGTCTATACCCGTCATGCTTCCTGCGCCGGCGGTGAGCGCCACAAGCAGCAGCGAGGCTATCACACCCGCCACGAGACCCGTGAGGGCGTGCCGGCGGATAAAGGGTCGCCGCACAAAAGCGTCGGTGGCACCCACAAGCTGCATGGTGCGTATGGCAAACCGGCGCGAGTAGATGCCCAGATGCACCATGTTGTTGATGAGCACCATGGAGATAGCCACCAGGCCCGCGCATAAGGCCGCCAAGCCCCATATTATGCGCGTGAGCGTCCGGTTCATCCCTTCCACGAACTCCGTCTGCGGCATCGCCACGCCTTCCACCTCCGGCAGCTGCTCCAGCGCTCCGGCCAGCGTCTGCATCTGCTGCGGCGACGCATACTCGGCTCTGAGGCGCAGCGTAATCTCGGGGCTCAGCGGGTTGACGCCATACACGGCTTTCAGGTCCTCGCCGGTGGCTTTCTGCCAGGCTGCCAGGGCCTCGTCGCGCGTACTGGCCTTAACAGCCGCCACGTATGGCTTCTGCCGCAGCATGGCGGCAAGCTGTGCGGCCTGAGCGTCGCTCACCGAGTCGGCCATCACAAGGGTCATCTCAAGGCTCTCGCGCAGACGCTGCGTCTCGTTGCGGCCCGCCATGGCAAGCGCTCCGGCGATGCCGGCGATGAGTAGCAGCAGACTCACGCTGATTAGCGTGGTAAGGCTCTCGGCTCCTTTGCCCGCCCGGTAAGTGGTGATTCCCTTCATGGCGCTCTATGCGGTAAGCTCTCCGGCTAACTCTTTTTACTGCTCTTTATACACTGCAAGAACCGCCGCCTGACCGGCTGCGGCCCTTAACTCTGCAAAATTACAAAATTTTAGTCCCTTTGTCAAGAGGCTCAGGCAAAAAAGCCTCATTTGCCCGTGCTTCAGGCCGTAAATACCCAGCGCCATACCAAAATCAGGCTTCGGAGGGCGCGGCGGGTTATTTCTTCATCGGCACGGAGCGTGTGCCCAGGCGGTAGCCGTCGGCAAACACCTCCACGGTGTAGTTGCCGGGCGTCAGGGTGTAGCCGCCGGCGTTCCAGTAGATGCTCACCGGCAACTCGCCGTTGTCATACTCCTCGGTCTTGGTCTGCGTGCAGGGCACGCTCTTGCCGTCGATGGTGAAGTTGCCGCCGTGGCCAAGCAGCACGCCCTCGGGGCTGAGAATGCGCACATAGAAGGTCTTGCGGCCTGCTGCCGCCGTGTTGTTGGGCGTTACAGTGAAGCTAACTCCCAGGCGCACTGCCTTGTTAATTTTCTTCTCCACCTTGTCCTTCTTGTTGTAGGCTGTCATGCGCAGGTTGGTGATGGTGAGCTTGCGCGCCAACTGCACTGTCTGCGTCAGCTGCTGGTTCTGCACCGAGGTCTGCTGCACTGTCTGCGTCAGCTGCTGGTTCTGCTGCTGACTGCTGGCCAGCTCATTGCGCAGCCCCTCGTTCTCCTTGCCAAGGCGCTGAATCTCTTCCAGATAATGCTTCACGATGCCGCGCAACGTGCCTATCTCGGCCTCAAGCTGCGCTATCTTGCGCTGACTGGCCGCATTGTCGCTCTTATGACTCTTGCGCTCCTGCTGCAGCTGCCGCATCAGCTCCTCGATGCGTGCCTTGCTCTCGTTATACTGAATCACCAGCGAGTCGTTCTTCAGATACACCGCCTGGTCCTCATATTGCATGAAGTCGGCCTGAAGGTCGGAATACTGGCGGTCGAGGTCATCCTGCTGTATGGCCAACTTCAGGCTGTCGGCCTCCAGACGCGCCTGCTGAGCCTCCCGCTGGCTCTGGTTCTGACCCGTCAGCAACAGGATTATCAGCGTTACGAATCCGGCCACAAGAACGGCGCCGGAGATGATTATGAAGAGAACTTTTTTGTTCATTGACGTGTGTTTTTGAAACGGCGGTTATTTTCCCTGCAAAGTTAAGGCTTTTCCTCCAATTTTTCATTACCTTTGCACAAAATGAACATCATCAGGACAATAAAAGTTGCAACGGCGCGCCTCATGGCGGTTGTTGCAGCCGCAGGATATATGGCTTCGGCGTCAGCCTCACAGCCCGACACGCTCTCTCAGCTGCCCGGCTCGGGCACGGCCGCCGACCCGTTTGTGATAACTTCTGCCGCGCATCTGCGTGCTTTGGCGGCTATGGCCGACTCAACCGCCGGGTGCAAGGGGCACTCGTTCCGGCTCGGCGCAGACGTCTGCGCCGACTCCACTTTCCGCCCTGTGGCGCTCTTCAATGGTTCTTTCGAGGGCGCAGGGCATACGCTGACGTATAATTACGCGGCGGAGGCCGACTCGCTCGGGCTGTTCCGTGTCATCGGTCGGCAGGGGGTGGTGAGGAATCTTGTGCTCGCCGGCTCGCTCTCGGCCAACAGGTATGCGGGGGCTTTGGCGGCGGAGTGTCAGGGTCTTGCCGACAGCATCACCAACCGGATGGCTGTCAGCGCCAAGGAGAATGTGGGGGGCGTTGCTGCGGTGTTGTCGGGTTCGCTGACGAACTGCGTCAACGGGGGTGTGCTGAGGGCTGATGCCTACGTCGGCGGTATTGCCTGCAAAATGGCGGCGGGGGGTCTGCTGGCCAACTGTCGCAACGAGGCAGACATTCTTCTGCCTGAGGCTTCTAACATAGGGGGCATCATCTCTTACACCACGGTGAACGCCTCTTCGGCGCGGTTGCTGCGTTGTGTCAACACGGGGGCTCTCAGGGGGCGCGAATCGGCAGGCGGCATCAGCAGCAGGGCTGAGTCGGGGCTGTCGCTCGACTCGTGCGTCAACAGCGGCACGGTGGCTGTCAGCGGCCGTTACGGCGCGGGCATAGTGGCGCAAATCACGGGCAACCCGGTGCGCAATGTGCAGCTCACGGCCTGCAGCAACAGCGGCGCCATAATCTCGCCGGCAGATTACTTAGGCGGCATCGCGGCCTTTACCACAGGCAATGTTACGCTCTCGCACTGTGTCAACACGGGCGCGGTAACGCACTCGGGCAGCGGGGCGGCTTACATAGGGGGATTATGCGGTATGTCGTTCGGCAATATCTCTCACTGCGCCAACGCGGGTGTGGTCAGCGCTCCCCACTCCTATGCGGTGGGTGGACTGGTGGGTGCGGCGCAGCAGAACTGTCGCATCAACTGCTCTTATAATGTGGGGGCTGTGTCGGCCTCGGCCACGGCGCTTGATGTGGAATGGGGAGTGGCAGGCGGCTTGGCAGGAGATGTCCGGGAGACGGTTCTGTCAAACTCTTATAACTTGGGTGTGGTGAGCGCCTACGACAATGCTGCGGGGCTCTGCGGCATGATTCACAACAATTGTGCGCTGCGCTATTCATACAACGCGGCGGCTGTGCAGGCTGCCGGAACGGCTAATGTGGGGGCTGTGGCGAATCTCTCTTCGGAGGCTGCCACGCTGCCGGTTACCACCAAGGTGTTTTATGACGCTGATGTGTGTCTGCGTCTCTCGGCCTTCGACCGCGAATATGCCGTGGGTTACGCCACTGCCGAAATGTGTCAGAATCCGCCGTCTGAGCGGTTCGACAGTGTGCGGCTGTGCTATCCGTTGCTCACCGACCCGGCGCCGCTGCCTGAGGCTCTCATGGCCTCTCTGTGCGTGAGCTATGACCTGCCGGGCGACAATGCCTCGAACGTCAACGGGGCTGTCTTCGTCGGCGTGCGCCCGGGCATCGACTGGCACGCCAACCGCTGCTTCGGGTTTTACAGCCCGGGCATCTACAAGCCGCTGCACACGGGCTTAGGCACTCTCACCGCCTCCTGTCGCGGCACTTCCCTCACGCGCACTTTCTCTTTCACCGTACGCTCTTACAACAACGGCGCCGAGGTGCTTCTGCAGCCCATACGCACCCAATGGCACACGCTCACCGGCCTGCCCGTAACCCATCCCGCGCCGGGCACCCTCTACCTCCGCACCGACCACTACCCCGACGGCACCGCCCGCACCACCAAAGCGCTGGCTGAGTAGCCTTAGCGGCCGCTTGGTAGCTTTTTTAGCTAATTTAGCTGTTTTAGCTAATTTAGCCGGGTAGCCTTTTTAGCTTTTTTAGCTTGCAGGTAGCTATAATTTTGGTGCCGGCGCAGGCTTTAGCCGCGAATAAAAAAGCCCGGGCCGCAGTGGCCCGGGCTTTTTTACGCGAGGTGTGGTTTATTTCACTATTATGCGGAGGGTCTTCGCGGCGGTGGGGGTGGCGGCGCGCAGCAGGTAAACGCCGGCCGGAAGGGCCGTGGCGTCGAAGGTGGCTGTATTGCCGTCAAGGACTATCTCCACAGGCGCTTTCATGCCCTGCAGCGTGTAGAGGGCGGCGCTCTCCAGAGTGGACGGGGCCGTCAGCGTGGTGCCGTCGAACTGCCACTGGCTGTCGGTGTCGATAGAGTTGACGTCGAGCGTGGTTACCTTAAACGTGGTGTAGGCAAGCTGTTTGCTCTGGCAGAAGATGGCCAGCATATACCGCTTGTTCACCTCAAGGGCGTCAGAGGAAATGGTGTACGACAGATGTTTGGTGTTCTGTCCGTCGATGAAGAGGGTCTCATAGGTCTCGCCCGAGATGATGGCGCCGCCGTTCTCGGGTGCTATATATGCGGTCATAGGATAGCAGAAATAGCCGCGGGTGACGTTGAGGTCGAAGTTGAAGGCTATGTTCGAGGCATCGACGTTTTCAGCATCTGTTACGGCCAGATTCGACACGTTGAAGCGCACCGGCGAGGGAGCGGCGCTGAGCGTTACGGGAACGCGGTCGGAGATGAGGTAAGCGTTGTTGCCCAACAGCTGAATCACTGCCAGGTCATAGCTGCCGGCGGGGGCGTCGAAGCTGCTGATGTATGTTACGTCTTCCGATTCGCCGCCCATGAGGTCGATGGCGTAAGGCGACGAATACTCAACCAGGGAGTTGCCCTGCAGCAGACCTACCACGAAATATTCATATACCTCAGTGGTGAGCGGGTTTTTCACTTTCATCGTCACCTTGTACTTGTTCTGGTTGTAGAGCGGGGTCTGCAGGGTGAGGTTCTGAGCCTCGAGCAGGCCATATTCGGGGAAGGCGAACTGTATGCCGTCGGCGCTGCGTTCCATGTAGGCGATGGTGGGTTCGCCAAGGGGCATCAGCACCTCGTCCCACACCTTCTCGCTGAGGGTGCACGAGCTGTTCACCATAGGGGTGATTTCATAATAGCCGTTGGCCAGGGCAGGCACCGTAACAGTGATGTTGCCGATGACTTTGCGGGGGTTGACTCTCTGGAGCTTGCCGGTGCCGTAGATGGTCTCGGCGCCCGTTTCCATGTTGCGCACCCTCAGACCCATCTCCACCTCCACTGCGGCGGCGCCAAGGTTGCGGAAGTTGCCCGACAGCGACAGGGTGTTGTTCACGGTGTCGTAATCCGGCGTTACCTTCACGGTGTTCTCGAAGATTGCCAGACCGGTGTTGCAGACGTTTGAGGGAAGGGCGTTGAGGATAACGCTCTGATAGATGTTATAGCCGTTGTTTGAGCCGCCGATGCCCTGGCTGCGCGGGTCGAGGGCCGTGAGACGGAAGTAGCCGTCGCTGACGCCGCCCCAGCCCCAGTTGAAGTGGAAATAGCCGTCAGAGCTGTAGCCGTCGCACACAAAGGCGTGGCCCACACTGAGGTTCTGGCCCGAGTAATAGCAGGGAGCGTTGGCTGCCAGCGAGCGGTAGATGTATTCCTCCCACTGCAGCAGCGGACATTCGTCGCGCGAAATCTGAGTGGTGCATTTGCCGTAGCCGAAATTGTCGATGAGGGCGCCGGGCACTACCGACGACATGGCGCCGGAGCCGCTCAGGCCGTAGCCCATGTTCACCGAGATGCCGCAGGCGAGCATCAGCTGTGCCACGGCGGCTTTCTCCTGAGAGGTGGAGTTGTCGCCGTAGGTGTCGGTCATGTGAGCCCAGTCATAGACCTGTTTGGAGAAGTCCATCGACAAGGGCTGACCGTTCCATGTGTAGGTGTTTGAGCCGATGCCGCGTTCGGGCCAGTTGTGATGCTTCACCACCTGCGCCATGGCGGTAGCCACGCAGCCGGTGTAGGTTCTCTGGCCGCTCATCAGCGGGCAAGAGTCGTTGTAGGGGGCGCCCTGGTTCCAGCGGGTGCTTACCAAGGGAGCGATGGGGGCGCGCTGCGGGCGTGTCAGCTCCTTCAGCGGGCGGATGTTATTGGCTTTGGCGTAAGCTATCTCGCGGGCATATTCGCCCAGCCACCAGCGCAGATTGTCGGGCATTTGGGCGTTGGCGAAGGTGCCTGTGGAGCTGTAGGCCAGCACGGGAGAGGCCACATCGTCGGCCGAGGTGATGAGGAAGCCTTCGCCCTGGCGTGCAAAGACGTAAAGGGCGGCTTCGTTGTTGGCGTCTTTGGCCGTATAGACCAGGTCGGCGGTGGTGAACCGCGACGGGGATGCCATGCGCACGTTGGGCGCTGCTGCGCGGCTCAACGACTCACCGGCGGTGAGCGGCGACGCCTGCATCATGGCCGTCAGGCCAAGCAGCATGACAAGGCTGAGTAAAATTTTTTTCATTATTTATGGGGTTTGGTTTGTGTGCGAGGGGGTAGCTAATTTAGCTATTTTAACTATTTTAGCTAATTTAGGGCAGAGGGAAGCTCAGCTTTTGCCGGCGAGCATGCCGCAGGCCGCCTCTATGTCGAGGCCGCGGCTGGTGCGTATGGTGCTGAGGATGCCCTTGGAGTTGAGGTAGTTGCGGAAGATAATCATCTTCTCCTCGGTGGCCGGCTGCAGGTCTACGCCCTCCACCGGATGGAAGGGGATGAGGTTTACGCGGCAGGGCACGTCGCCGATGAGGCGCGCCAGACGGTCGGCGTGTGCAAGGTCATCGTTGAAGTTGCGCCACATTATATACTCCAGGCTGAGGCGGCGCTGATGGGCGAAGTCGTAGCCTTTGAGTACATTCATCACCGCCTGCAGCGGGAAGGCCTTCTGCGCCGGCATTATCTGCTCGCGCTCGCGCGGGTCGGCGGTGTGTACGCTCAGCGCTATCTGCACCTGGGTGCGGTCCAACAGCTCTTTGAGCTGCGGCAGCTTGCCCACGGTGCTCACGGTGATGCGCTTCGGACTCCAGTTCCAGCCCCACGGCGCGGTGAGGATGTCGATGCTTGCCAACACGGCGCTGAGGTTGTCGAGGGGCTCGCCCATGCCCATGAACACTATGTTGGTGAGAGGCGTGGCGCCTTCGGGGGTCTCGGGCGGCAGACTCAGTATCTGGTTCATTATCTGCGCGGTGGTGAGGTTGGCGCGAAAGCCCTGCCGACCCGTGGCGCAGAAATAGCAGTTCATCTTGCACCCGGCCTGCGACGACACGCAGAGCGTCAATCGCTCCTTGTCGGGAATGAGCACGCTCTCTACCTTTACGCCATGGCCGTAGTTGAAGGCGAACTTGCGTGTGCCGTCGGCCGAGCGGCGCGTTACCGCCGGCGCCACGCGTCCCACGCTGTAATGCTTTGCCAGGATGTCGGCGTTGCGGCGGCTCAGTCCGCTCATGCCGCCGAAGCTCTCTATGCGCAGCTGATAGAGCCAGTGGGCAAGCTGACGCCCTACAAAGGCCTGCATGCCGAGGCCCTTTACGGCTTCTTCAAGTTCTTTTACGGTGAGTCCTATCAGGGGGTTCATGGGCGCTCAGGTTTGTGTATTTGGGGGTGAAATGTGTATGCTTTGAGGTGTTTTTTCACGGTAGGTAAAAAACGCTTTCCGTCGTGGTGGCGGAAAGCGCTTTGTGGGGTTCTAAGGGGTTGCCGCCTCTTGCGGGTTGCGATGCTGTTAGCGGGCAGCCTCGAATTTATAGATGTTGTTTTCTATCTTCTGCTTGCCTTTGAGGGCGTTGAAGATGTACTGCATGGGGTTCTGGGGGTTGAAGCCGTTGAACTGCTGGAACATCTGGGTGTACATGGCGTCGTCCATGGCGTTGCCGGCATTCTTGAGGCCAATGACCTGGAAGGCGTAAACGCCGTCGCGACCCTTCATAATCTTATAGGTGCCTTTCTTGGAGCCGGTGATGGCGCCCACCACTTCGTGGTCCTGAACACCGCCGGTGTTGAACGGGTTGAAGGCTACGTCGCCGGTCTGCACGGGCTGACCCATAGCGGCGGCGGTGGCGGCAAGGTTACCCTTGTTGTACTGTTTCACCCAGGCGTCGCCGGCTTTGGAGTTGCGTGCGTAGGTCTCCACGGCTTTCTTCACGTTGCGGTGGTTGATGGGCAGATACTCGTCGAACTCGTCGAGCACGGCAGCGGCGTAAATCTGCGGATGAAGCATATCTTTGCTCTCGAAGATTTCGCTCACGTCGCCGGGGTTGCCGTCAATCATCACCCAGCGGACAACCTGACGCGAGTCGGGAAGGAGCTCCTGGCCACCCTCATATACCGGAATGGCGGGGGTGTTCTGGCTTACGTCGAGGTTTGTTACGTTGAAGCCCTTCTTGGCGGCGTTGGCCACAAAGGCTTTTGCGGTGTTGTTGTCGGCCAGGAAGTTCTGCAGCTTCTGCTGAGCGTTGGCTATGGTGTTCGAGCTGGGCTTGAGGGCGTATGTTACGTCTTCAAAGCTGTAGATGCTCACCGGAGCGTTCTGCTTCACGATGCGGCCAATGAGGGCGCCCTGAGCGGGGTCAGACTGCAGAATGACGTAGCGGTCGGGGTGGTTGTTGAGCGAGTCGAGCATGGCGCCTTCCAGAGCTTGTGTGGGGCCGTTGGGGCCGTACATCTGCACCCAGTATTCTTTCTGAGCCACAATCACCGAGTCGGCGCTGAAGCCGCGCGAGTAGAGGCTGTCGAGGGGCACACCGGCGTTGAGGGCGCTGAGAACGCGCTGAGGCAGGTTGGCGCCGCCGGCCGTGGCAACCAGGTTTATCATGATGGAGTCAACAGCCTCGGTGCGCTGACCCATGCGGATGATTTCAAAACCGTTGATGTCGTTGCTGACGATGAGCAGCGAGTCCTGCGGAGCCGTAGCCACGAAGTTCTTCACAGTGGCGTTCTGGATGTCGGTGCCGCGGAGCTGATGACGTGCCGTAGCCACGCCTGCCTTCTTGGTGTCCTTGCCAAGCTCTCCTTTGGCGGCCAGCTCGGTGCGCGCTTTCTGTGCCAATGCCTTGGAGGCCTGCAGGTCGCTCTGCGACGGGGCTATGTCAACGCGGATGAAGGCGATGCTCTTGCTCGGAGCGTCAATCTTATACATATACTTCAGCTCCTCGTAGGCAGCCTGCATCTCCTGCTCGTTCACCGGATACTGCTTGGCGTCGAGGTTGCCGTAAGGCTTGAAAGCGTAGTTGGTCTGCGTCTGGGTGTTGAAGTCGTTGGCAAGCATCTGCCGGTCGAGGTCGTTGGGCTGGAAGGCCTGCGCCAGAGCCGTGTTGTAGAGCTCGCGGGCCATACCCTTCTTGGCAGCCAGCTCGGCGGCTATCCAGGCCTGCTTGAAGGCTTCCATATCTTTGGCGGTCTTGCCGTACTGCTGCGGGTTGAAGATGGCGTTGTAAGCCTGTTCGGGGGTCTGCACCTGAATACCCATCTGGTTGAGCTGCTGCATAATCAGCTGCACCTCAGGCACCTGGGCGTTGAACATATAAACGCGAAGCAGGTCGCCACCCACTTTTATGCCCATGCGGTCCACGGCCTGGTCTATGAGGGCCTCGGCCACCATCTGCTCCAGCACATACTGCGAAGCGGCCTGCGGGTCGGGCGCGTTGGGGTTCTGGCGCATCTGGTCGTTAAACTCCTGCATGCGCCGCTGATATTCTGCAAGATCAATCTTGTTGCTGCCTACCTTGGCTACCGTGGTGCCGGAGCCGAAGATCTGGCGGCTGTTGGTGAGTGCGTCACCGATGATGAAGGCAAGAAGAGCCACTGCTATAACAATGAGCAGCAGAACTGATCTCTTCCTGATTTTCTCTAAAGTTGCCATTTATTTCAATGATGTGTCTGTGGTTGCGAATTTCAGATGAAGTGTCTGTGATTGCTGAATTTCAGCACCGGCCGACCCGCCCCACGCTTGCGGGGTTGCCCAACCGATGCGTTTTTAGATGCTTTAGGCCTGCAAAGTTAATATACTTTCCCGACTTATGCAACAATTCGGGGCAAAAAGCGGAAAACCCCCGCTTTAATTAACTTTTTTTAAAGCCCAAAAGCTTTCTTGAACAGGGGCGCCAGATCTGTTTTCTCCCAGGTGAAGAGGTCAACTTCGCGCGAATAGGGGGCTTTGCCGCGTTCGTGGAACCACTTGGTGACGCGGCGCGGCGTGCGGCCCACATGGCCGTAGGAGGCCGTCTCCAGATACATGGGCTGACGCAGGCGCAAACGCTGCTCTATGGCGTGCGGGGTGAGAGGCACCAGCTCGCGCACCTTCGCGGCTATCTCAGCGTCGCTCAGCGGCACCTGTGCCGTGCCGTAGGTGTTCACCGCCAGACTCACCGGCTCAGCCTTGCCTATGGCGTAAGCCGCCTGTACAAGTACCTGACGAGCCACCCCGGCGGCCACCAAGTTCTTGGCTATGTGGCGCAGAGCGTAAGCCGCCGAACGGTCAACCTTGCTCGGATCCTTGCCCGAGAAAGCGCCGCCGCCGTGGGCGCCGCGGCCACCGTAGGTGTCTACAATTATTTTGCGCCCCGTGAGACCCGTGTCGCCGTGAGGGCCGCCAATGACGAACTTACCCGTGGGGTTGACGTATATCTTCACCGTGTTGAGGTCGAGGAGTTTCTGCACCTCGGCGCTGTAACGGCTCATAACGCGCGGTATCAGCACCTCGCGCACATCGTTGCTGATAATCTGCTGCATCTCTTTCTCGGCCGAGGCAAGCGCCTGCGGAGTGTCGTCGAGCGGCTCCACGAACTCATCGTGCTGCGTAGACACCACAATAGTGTCGATGCGCACAGGCTCGCCCTTTTCGTTATATTCCACCGTTACCTGACTCTTGGCGTCGGGGCGCAGATAGCTCACCTGTTTCCCCTTGCGGTAATAGGTCATCTGCTTGCCTTCGCGGCGAATGGCGGCGAGTTCTTTCACCAGCGCGTGGGCTAAGTCGAGTGTCAGCGGCAGATAAGTGGGAGTTTCGTCGGTGGCATAGCCGAACATCATGCCCTGGTCGCCGGCACCCTGTTGTTCGGGGGCGTCGTTGCTGACGCCTCGGTTGATGTCGGGACTTTGCTCATGGATTGCGTTGAGGATGCCCACAGCGTCGCCGTCGAAGCGGTAAACGCCGCGCGTATAGCCTATCTTCTTAATCACGTTGCGCACGGTTTCCTGGAGGTCTACATAAGCCTCCGACCGCACCTCGCCCGCTATCACGGCCTGACCGGTGGTTACGAGCGTTTCTATGGCAACATGGCTTTCGGGGTCGCGCACCAGAAACTCATCGAGCAGAGCGTCTGAAATCTGGTCGGCAACTTTGTCGGGGTGTCCCTCCGACACTGATTCGGATGTGAAGAAGTAATTCATCTTTATGTTGGTTACAAAAAAATAACATTCGAGAGGGCGGAAAGCTCCATCGAATGCCACGCTTCATGCCCCGGCCTTTTGCTGCGCTGCCCGAGATAACCTGTTATGCTCTGAGCGGCTTTTGAGCGGCTTTTGAGCGGCTTTTACAGCGCCGAAGCCGCGGCGGCAAATGTGCCAAAGGGGCTGTGTTGCGGTTTTAGCATTCTTTTAAAGTGGTTGCAAGCAGCCAAATCTTTCCACTTCCGGAAGCCGCGTCCGACGAGCCTTCGGCGGCCTCCTGATATTTCAACCGCAAAGGTAGTAAAATTTCTGCGATTATAAAGTTAAATAACCTTAAAATATAATTTTCAGGGCCTTTCCCGCAGCAGAAAGCGGCGTGCCGGCACCTCCACAAGCCTATGGAGCACCCATGTGGCGAATATAGTAGCCGTCAGCGCCACCACAATGCAGAGGGATGTGCTCCATTCCAGCTGCCAGTGGTACAGAGCGCGGCGCATGACCCGTATCACCAGCTGATGAATCATATAGAAGCTGAAGCTGAGCTCGCCGGCGCGCACCAACGGACGCCATTTCAGCAGCCGCGTGAGGGGGCCGCCGCCGCAGGCCGTTGCCATGAGCAGAGCGCCGCAGGGTATCCACCACAGCGAGGCATACTGCACCGTTGGCGGCACAAAAGGCCAAAGAGCTATGAAGAGCCCCAACAGCAGCCACACACCCGCCTGAGCCGCCGTAGCCGTAGGTCATTACGAAGCCGCTGAGCATGAGGAAGAAGACCACACCCACGTCGCCGCCGGCCGGGAACACGTCGAGGTGGTGAAAGAAGATGAAGACGGCGAAGATGCCCCGCAGCGACTGCAGCGCGTCGATGTGTGCCGGCGGATGCCCCGGCTGCTGATACCCGTGCGTTTACATTTTGAGCGGCAATGGGTGAGAATCAGTGGGCGGTGAGCCAGTCGGGACCGGTGCCACATTCCGCCTCCAGGCGCACCTTGCCGTGATAGGCGTCGGCCATGAGCTGAGGCACCAGCTGCTTCATTATCTCCTCTTCGCCGGGCGCCACGTTGAAGTTGAGCTCATCGTGCACCTGCATAATCATGCGCGAGCGGAGGCCGCGGCGTTCCATCTCGGCAAAGATGTTTACCATGGCAGTCTTGATGACGTCGGCCGCAGAGCCCTGTATGGGGGCGTTGATGGCGTTGCGTTCGGCATATCCGCGCACCGTGGCGTTGTGGCTGTTGATGTCGGGCTGCATACGTCGGCGACCGCTGTAAGTGGTTACGAAGCCCTGCTGCCGCGCCGTTTCCAGCGTCTGCTGCATATAGGCGTGCACCGTGGGGAAAGTGGCGTTGTAGCCGTCGATGAGCATCTTGGCGTCGGCGCGACTCAGGCCAAGACGCTGGCTCAGTCCGAAGGCCGAAATGCCGTAGAGGATACCGAAATTGGCAGTCTTGGCGTGTCTGCGCTGGTCGGCGCTCACCTCGTCGAGAGGTACGTTGTAGATTTTCGAGGCCGTAATGGCGTGGATGTCGTCGCCCCGGTTGAAGGCGTCGAGCATCACCGGGTCGTTGGCGAAATCGGCCACTAAGCGCAGCTCAATCTGCGAGTAATCGGCCGAGAGGAAGATGCACCCCGGGTCGGCGATGAAGGCTCTGCGAATCTCGCGGCCCAGCTCCTGGCGCACGGGGATGTTCTGCAGATTGGGGTTCGACGACGAGATGCGCCCCGTGGCCGTTACCGTCTGGTTATAGTTGGTGTGGACGCGCCCTGTGGCCGGGTTGATGGCCTTGGGAAGCGCCGTGAGCCACGTGCTCACTAATTTGCGCAGCCGCCGGAAGGTGCGTATCAGGTCTACAATGGGATGCAGCGGCGCAAGGCTTTCCAGGATGGCGTCTGTGGTGCTGTACTGGCCGTTTTTGGTCTTTTTGGCCTTCGGGTCGAGGTGCAGGTCGTCGAATAGCACCCGTCCCACTTCCGAGGGAGAGCCCACGTTGAACTCCTGCCCTGCCAGGGTGTAAATCTGTGCGGTGATGTCGGCGATGCGCTGTTCCATATCGTCGGCGGCACGCTGCAGAGCGTCGGTGTCGATGCGCACACCCGTAATCTCCATCTCGGCCAGCACACGCGCCAGAGGCAGCTCCATTTCCTCGAGCAGACGCGTCATGCCCTCCTTCTCAATCTCCTGGCGCACAGGCACATAGAGCATCAGAGCCAACCGTGCCTCGTGGCAGAGACGGCGCTGTTCGTCCATGCTCAGCGGCTCGCGCAGGGCTGCCGCCATACGGCTCTCCTTGGGGTCGGCAGGCGCCGCCGCCGGGGTGAGATGCAGGTAAGTGTCGGCCAATACCTCGGTGGTATGGCGGAACTCTGGCTGCAGCAGATAATGCGCCAGAGCCACGTCGTAATAGTTGGCCAGCGCGGGAGCGTCGTCGCCGCGCAGACGGTGAGCGAGCACATAATCGCGTTTGGCCTGCGGACTTACCTTCAGCACATCGGCGCGTGCCATGGTGTCGAGCAACACGGCGATACCCTCGGCGCATGAGGCCGGGATGACGAAGTTCTCGCCGCCGGGAAGTGCCACGGCAGCGCCGCGGAAATGAGCCTCCATATCCCCTTCGCCGAAGGCTTTGAGGAAGATGCCGGCGCTGTCGGCTTTGGCGCACAGCTCATCGAGGCGGCGTGCCTTGGCGGCGTCATCCACAAGCTCCCATTCGGCCTCGAACAGGGTGTTCTCCACGGGTGCCTGCTCCTCCCCTACTTCGCCGCTCTTCCCACTCTCCTTCTCTCCACTCTTGCCTCTCTTCTCCTCTCCACTCTCCTCTCCGAAATCGAAATCACCGAAGAGCGAGGGGGCGCCGACAGAGTCGGTTTTAGAGGCGGTCTTGGCGACGGGGTTCGTGCCGCCATGTTCGCGCGTAAGTCGCTTGGCCACAGCGGTTTTGAGCCGCGTAAAGCGCAGACGGCTGAAGATGGCGAAGAGCTTGTCGGTGTCCGGGTCGCGGCGCTGCAGACTGCTGAAGTCGATGTCGGCGGGAACGTCGGTGCATATAGTGGCCATGAACTTGGAATGACGTATCAGCTCGGCGTTCTCCTCAACCTTGCGGCGCAGCGCCCCCTTGAGCTCGTCGGTATGCTCGAGCAGATTCTCCACCGAGCCGAACTGCTGAATGAGCTTCACGGCAGTTTTCTCGCCCACACCCGGGCAGCCGGGAATATTGTCTATCTTATCGCCCATGAGTGCCAGCAGGTCAATGACCTGAGCTGTGGATGAAATGCCGTAGCGCTCGCACACCTCCTTCTCGCCTCTCAGCTCGCTGTCTTTGCCGCGGTAAGAGGGTTTGTCCTGCAGAATCTGCGGACCCACCAACTGGCCGAAGTCCTTATCGGGGGTGAGCATATAGACGGTAAACCCGGCCTCAGCGCCGCGTTTTGCCAGGGTGCCGATGACGTCGTCGGCCTCATAGCCGGGCACTTCCACCACCGGGATGCGGTAAGCCTCCAGAATCTCTTTTATCACCGGAATGGACTGTGCGATGTCTTCGGGCATCTCCTGCCGCTCGGCCTTATACGAGGCATCAGCCTCATGGCGGAACGTGGGTCCCTGGGGGTCGAAGCATACGGCAATGTGCGTAACGTCAGTGCGGTTGAGCACCGTCTCCAGGGTGTTCACAAACCCCATAACGGCACCCGTGTTGAAGCCCTCCTGCGAATACAGGTGAGCATTTTGCATGGCGTAGTACGCACGGTAAATAAGTGCGAAGGCATCGAGCAGATACAAACGGTTGGTACTCATGAAACATTCTTTTAGACCGCGAATTTAATAATTAAACCGCAAGAATAGTATATGGGTTGAAAAAAATTACTAATTTTGTGGTCTGAAATGGAGTCACGAAGCAAACTCGACGTTATACAGAGCCGTCTGGAGGCCCCGTTGGCAGACATGAACGGTGTGATATCCGAATCGATGCACACGGGCAACGAGCTGCTCAACCGGGTGGTTACGGACTATCTGCGCATCAAAGGAAAGCAGATACGGCCCATCATGGTGTTGCTGTCGGCGCAAATGTTCGGCGGCATCAACCGGCACGTCATCTATGCGGCGGCGGCTCTCGAGATGCTTCACAACGCGTCGCTGATTCACGACGATGTGGTGGACGAGACACGGCAGCGCCGCGGCCAATCCACGGTAAATGCCTCATGGGGTAACCACATAGCGGTGCTCACGGGCGATTTCTTTGTGTCGAAGGCTCTTGAGGTGGGTCTGCGCACGGGTTCGGTAACGGTGCTTCGGGGTCTGTCGGAGCTTGGCGTGGAGCTGAGCACCGGCGAGGTTGACCAGATTTGCAACGCGCGCTCGCACCACTTCCTCGAGGAGGAGTACATGAGCATGATTCGCAAGAAAACGGCCTCGCTGTTCACGCGCTGCATACTCCTTGGCGCTGACACGTCGTTCAGCAAGAAAGCCCGAAAGGAGAGAGGTCCTGAGAGCGGGTCTGAGATAGGTTCTGAGAGCGCCTCCGAAGGGCAGACTGACGGCGCGGAGGTTGACCTGAAGCCGATATTGCGATTTGCCGAGCTGTTGGGGCTTTGCTTCCAGATAAAGGATGACATCTTCGACTATTACCCCTCAACGGGCGCCATCGGCAAGCCCACAGGCAACGACCTGCGCGAGGGGAAGGTTACGCTGCCGCTCATCTACGCGTTGCGCACGGCACCGAAGGCTGAGGCCGACGCCATGAGGGAGATTCTGCTCAGCCATATTCCGTCGCAGCCGGAGATTGACCGGTTGGTGGAGTTTGCGCGCAACCACGGCGGCATAGACTACGCCTTCGGCGTTATGGAGCGTATGCGCAGGGAGGCTATGGAAATGCTCGACGAATATCCCGACAGTCCGGCGCGCCGCTCGTTTGCCGATATCTTCGATTTCATCATTAACCGCAATTACTGACCCGGCGTCAGGTTCTGAGGCGTCAGCACTTCTCGCCGTCGTAACTCTCGGCGATGTAGGGCGGGCGTTTCTTGGCTTCGTTGAAGATGCGGCCCACGTATTCGCCGATGATGCCTATGGCAAGCAGCTGGCAGCCGCCTAAAAAGAGTATCACGCACATCAGGGTGGGATAACCCTGCACTACTTCCCCCCATATAAGTGTCTTGCACAGGATTACCAACAGATATACGAATGCCACGGCCGACACTGCCATGCCCATGATTGAGGCAAACCGCAAGGGGGCGGTGGAGAAGAGCGTCAGCCCCTCGAAGGCCAGGTCAAAGAGGCGGCGGTAGGTGTAACGCGAACGGCCGTGATGACGCTCGTCCTCGTCGTAGTCAATGCCTTTTTTGCGGAAGCCGACCCAGCAGAGGAGCCCTTTGGTGTTTCGCTGACTCTCGCGCATGGCACGCAGCGCCTCCACGCAGCGGCGGTCGAGGAGACGGAAATCGCCCACGTTGGGCAGCACGTTGAGGCGCGTGGATTTGCTCAGCATCTTATAATAGGCGGCGGTGAGCTTGCGGCGCAACAGTGGCACGCGGCCGCGAGTGCGGCGGTTGCCGTAGACGTCGTCGTAGCCCTCTTCCCAGCAGCGCAGCATCTGCGGCACCACATCCACCGGATGCTGCAGGTCGGCGTCCATGACCAGCACGCAGTCGCCATCGGCATAGTCGAACCCGGCCATCAGCGCATTCTCCTTGCCGAAGTTGCGCGACAGCCGCAAGTAATGCAGACTGTTGTCTTCAGCGCGGAGACGCCTCAGCACCTCGGGGGTATTGTCGGAGCTACCGTCGTCCACCACCAGAAACTCCCAGTTGTAGGCATAAGCCGTTTGCCCGGACGCCATGAGCACGTCGCGCAAACGGTGCAGCTCGCCGATGAGCAGCTCCAGATTGGCGGCCTCGTTATACGCCGGTATCAGCACCGTGATTTTGCGGCGCCCTCTGTGGCGGACATTCCCCGTTGCTACCTTTGCTTCCTGTGGTGCGGTTTCACTCATAATCGTAACGGCCTCCCTACGACCCCGGTATCCAAAACTTCCATCCTAAACCCCTCGAATTCGGTGGGTTTAATGAACAATGATTTTAGCCATTCAGTCTCGGTTATAAGCCGTTGTTTGCAAAGGTACAATTTTTTTGGGAAACGGAGGGGGTGAAGGGGCGCGGTTTGAGGATTATTCGCTAATTTTGTGGCAAAGAGATTAATTATGAATACTGAGTTACTGCAAAGGTGTGTTAGCGGTGAGGCCCTGGAAGCGGGTCTGGATGAGGCGGGCCGTGGCTGTCTGGCGGGTCCTGTGGTGGCGGCGGCGGTGATTCTGCCTCCTGAGTTCGACATCTCCGGCCTCAACGACAGTAAGAAGCTGTCGGCGAAACGGCGCGAGGAGCTGCGGCAGCGCATTGAGCAGCAGGCTGTGTGGTGTGTGGCATGGGCGTCGGCGCAGGAAATCGACGAGCTGAATATTCTGCAGGCGAGTCTGTTGGCTATGCGTCGTGCGGTGGAGGGTCTGCGTGAACGGCCCTGCCGGCTGGCGGTGGACGGCAACCGCTGGCACGACTGCGGCATTCCTTTCACCACGGTGGTGGGCGGCGACGCGCGGTTTGCCAATATTGCGGCGGCCTCTATCCTGGCCAAGACGCACCGCGACGCTTTTATGACTGCCCTCGACGCGGAGCTGCCGGGCTACGGCTTTGCGCGCCACAAGGGCTACCCCACCAAGGAGCATTATGAGGCTCTGCGGCAGCTTGGTGTTACCGCGCAGCACAGGCGCACTTTCCGGCTCGGGTGAGGGCTTTGGCGGCCGGGTTTTAGCTAATTTAGCTAATTTAGCTATTTTAGGGGCAACGCTGCCAGCATCTCGGCGGGGGTGAGCCCGGTGAGGGGGTGCGTGTAGCCGGGGGCTATCTCGGCAAGGGGCTCCAGGAAAAAGCGTCGCTGAGCCATGCGCGGATGCGGCAGGCTCAGGCGCGGGGTGCTCACCACCTGCCGGCCAAAATCCACCAAATCTATGTCTATGACGCGGTCGGCATACGAGCCGTCGGCCTGTCGGTGCGACGCCGGTGAGATGCCGCGCTCTATGCTCTGCAGCTCTGTCAGCAGCTCTTCGCCGTCAAGGTCGGTGTCAAAGAGCATACACACGTTGAGAAAGGCGTTATCAGACGAAAAGCCCCATGGCGGACTTTCCACCACGTGGCTTATCTGATAATTCAGGCCGAAGCGATTCACCAGGGCGCCCACTGCGCGGGCCAGGTTCAAACGCCTGTTGCCCAGGTTGCTGCCGATGTTGACTATGGCAATCACTCCGTTGGCTGTATTTTCTTCTTCCGGCACGGAGCCGGACTTTTTCATGACGCTTTACGAGGGTGTGTTGGCTGCCGAGAGGGTCTTTTTGACTTCCACCTCTTCGAAGCCTTCCACCATATCGCCCACGCGCACGTCGTTGTAACCGGCAATGCTGAGACCGCACTCGTAACCGGCCACCACATCCTTGACGTCGTCTTTGAAGCGCTTGAGGCTTGCCAGGTCGCCGGTGTAGACCACAATGCCGTCGCGGATAAGACGCACTTTGCTGCCACGTTTTATGCGGCCTTCGCGCACCATACATCCGGCAATGGTGCCCACCTTCGAGATGTGGTATGTCTGGAGCACTTCGGCGGTGCCGGTGATTTCCTCTTTGATTTCGGGCGAGAGCATGCCTTCCATGGCGTCGCGCACCTCTTCAATGGCTTTGTAGATGACGGAGTAGAGACGAATCTCCACGCCGTCTTTCTCGGCCTCGCGGCGAGCAGCGCCGCCGGGACGCACCTGGAAGCCGATGATGATGGCACCGGAGGCGGCAGCCAGCGTAACGTCGCTTTCGGAGATGGCGCCCACACCCTTATGCAGCACGTTGACGCGCACCTCGGGGGTGGAGAGCTTGATGAGCGAGTCGCTGAGGGCCTCTACCGAGCCGTCCACGTCGCCTTTCACCACCAGATTGAGCTCGTGGAAATCGCCCTTGGTCATCTGGTTGTAGATGTCGTCGAGGCCGGGGAGCTTCTTGGTGCGCTGCTTCTGTTCGCGCTGCAGCTGTTCGCGGCGCGAGGCAATTTCGCGGGCTTCCTGCTCGGTGTCCATCACGTTGAAGGTGTCGCCGGCGGTGGGAGCGCCGTTCAGACCGAGCACCAATACAGGCGTTGAGGGTCCGGCCTCTTTCACGCGCTGGTTGCGCTCGTTGAACATGGCGCGAATCTTGCCGTAATGCGTGCCGGCCAATACCACGTCGCCCACCTTCAGCGTGCCGTTCTGCACAAGCACGGTGGCCACATAGCCGCGGCCTTTGTCGAGGCTCGATTCAATGATTGAGCCTACGGCGTTGCGGTTGGGGTTGGCTTTGAGGTCGAGCATCTCGGCTTCCAGAAGCACCTTCTCCATGAGCTGGTCTACGCCGATGCCTTTCTTGGCCGAGATATCCTGGCTCTGATACTTGCCGCCCCAGTCTTCCACCAGATAGTTCATCTGCGACAGCTCCTCTTTAATCTTTTCGGGATTGGCGTGGGGCTTGTCGATTTTGTTGATTGCAAAGACTATGGGCACTCCGGCAGCGGAGGCATGGTTGATGGCCTCCACGGTCTGTGGCATGACGGCGTCGTCGGCCGCTACTATGATGATAGCCAGGTCGGTAACCTTAGCGCCGCGGGCACGCATGGCGGTGAAGGCCTCGTGGCCCGGGGTGTCGAGGAAGGTGATGTGGCGGTCGTCTTCGAGCTTGACGCTGTAAGCGCCTATGTGCTGTGTGATGCCTCCGGCCTCACCGGCTATGACGTTGGCCTGGCGGATGTAGTCGAGCAGCGACGTCTTGCCGTGGTCTACGTGACCCATGACGGTAACGATGGGCGGACGGGGCACCAGGTCTTCGGGTTTGTCTTCTTCGGTGGCGATGGCTTCGCTCACGTCGGCGCTGACGTATTCGGTGGTGAAGCCGAACTCCTCGGCCACAATGTTGATGGCTTCGGCGTCGAGGCGCTGGTTGATGCTCACCATGATGCCCAGGTTCATGCAGGTTGCGATGACGGAGTTCACGGGGATGTCCATCATCTGAGCCAGGTCGTTGGCCGTAACGAACTCGGTGAGTTTCAGCACTTTGGCTTCCGACTGCTGGCGCAGGGCCTCGGCGCGGTCGCGTTCGTGCATCTGCTCGCGCTTCTCGTGGCGGTATTTCACGCTGCGCTTGGTGGTCTTGTTGGTAAGACGCGCCAGGGTTTCGCGCACCTGTTTCTGCACATCTTCGGCGCTTACTTCGGGCTTCTGGCTGCGAGCCTGTCCGCGCTGGTTGCCACGGCCTCCGCCGCCGCGTTCGTTGCGCGGGTTGCGCGGGCGGTCGCCGTCGCGGCCGTTGTTGTTGCGGTCGCCGCTCTTTTTCTTGGCGGCGTCGGCGCCGAAGCCGGGCTGTTTCACGGCCTGCTCAATGTCTACCTTTTGGCCGATGCGTTTGCGGCGGCCTGCCTGCCCGTTGGCACCGTTGGCGCTGTTGGCTCCCTTCTTGGCATTCTTTTTCTTGCCACGGGGAGCCTCTTTAAAGGCGGTAAGGTCTATCTTGCCCACCACTTTCACTTCGGGTTTCTCCACTGTGGTGGCGGGACGGAATACTTCCGTATCGTGAGCCTCGCGCGCCTCCACATAGTTGCGTATAGGCGCCGGGGTTTCCGGTTTGCTTTCTTTCATTTCAGGTTTGGGCGCGGGCTGTGAGGGTTGAGAGGGTGTGGGCGCAGGCTTCTGCGCAGTATGGGAGTTTTGGGAGTTTTGGGAGCTTTGGGAATTTTGGGAAAGCGCGGGTTTAGGCTCCTCTTTTTTAGGCTCCGGTTTCTGCGCAGCTTTGGGCTGCTCAGCTTTGGGCTCCGGCTTGGGCTCAGGCTTTGGTTCCTCTTTAGGCTCGGGCTTGGGAGCGGGTTTTGGCTCAGCTTTAGGCTCAGGCTTAGGCTCAGCTTTAGGCTCAGGCTTAGGCTCTGCTTTGGGTGCAGGCTTAGGCTCAGGCTTTGGTTCCTCTTTAGGCTCGGGCTTGGGTGCCTCTTTTGGCTCTGCCTTAGGTTCCGGTTTCGGCTCGGGTTTGGGTTCGGGTTTCGGCTCCTCGTTGTTCACCACGTTGCCGAGGCTGTCGAGATTTATCTTGCCTATCACCTTGGGCCCTTTCACGGGCGCCGGTTTTTCGGTTTCGGTAACCACCGTTGCTGTCGGTTTCGGGTTCTGCACCTCCGCGGCGGGTTGAGCGCCGGCCTCTGCCCGCTTCGGAGTCTCTAACAGCTCCTGAAGCTTCTGGCGCTTCCCGGCATCGCGTATCTGCTGAGCCAACACCTCAAGCGCGTCGTTGTCGATGCGCGTATTAGGCTTGGCTTCTACCGTAATGCCTTGTTTGGCAAGGAGTTCGGCTATGGTCGAAACTCCCATGTTAGTGATGTTTGCTATTTTGCTAAGTTTGGGCATACTCGTGTGTTAAATTCGTAAACCGGAGCGTGGCTACTGTCTCAGTCGTTATGCTGTGTTTCTTTTTTCCTGTTATCAGTCGTTTTCAAACTCTGCTTTCAGCACTGCCTTGACGTTCTGCAGCGTCTCGTCTTCGAGGTCTGCCTGAGCCAGCGTCTCCGCGCTTGCGTTGAGCACTGATTTGGCCGTGCCGAGGCCTATGTTCTTCAGGGCGTCGATTATCCACTGTTCAATCTCGTCGCTGAACTCATCGAGGTAGATGTCTTCCTCGCCCTCAATGTCGCGGTAAACGTCGATGGTATAGCCGGTGAGCATGGAGGCCAGACGTATGTTGAGGCCCTCTTTGCCGATTGCCAGCGACACCTCGTCGGGGTTGAGGAATACCTCGGCCTTCTTCTCCTCCTCGTTGACGCGTATAGAGCTTATCTTGGCCGGACTCAGGGCACGCTGTATAAACAACGGCGTGTTGGCGGTGTAGTTTATCACGTCGATGTTTTCGTTGCGCAGCTCGCGCACGATGCCGTGAATGCGGCTTCCCTTCACGCCCACGCAGGCGCCTACGGGGTCGATGCGGTCATCGTAGCTCTCCACGGCTATCTTGGCGCGTTTGCCGGGGATGCGGGCCACACGCTTTATGGTAATAAGGCCGTCGTGCACCTCGGGCACCTCATGCTCAAACAACCGGGTGAGGAAGCGCGAATCGGTGCGGCTCACTATCACCTTGGGGTTGTTGTTGGGGTTGTCCACCGTCTTGACGATGGCGCGCACCATATCGCCTTTATGGAAGAAGTCGCCGGGAATCTGTTCCTCTTTGGGCATCAGCAGCTCGTTCTGGTCGTCGTCGAGCAGCAGCATCTCGCGTTTCCATATCTGGCGCACCTCGCCCAGGATTATCTCGCCCTCCTGTTCCTTGAACTTGGAGTAGACGGCATCTTTCTGCAGCTCGAGAATCTTCGACTGGAGCGTCTGGCGCAGGTTGAGGATGGCGCGGCGGCCGAAGTCGGCAAAGACGATGGGTTTGGCCACATCCTCGCCCAGTTCACATTCGTCGTCGATGGTGCGGGCTTCGGTGATGCCTATCTGCGTGGAGGGGTTCTCCACCTCGCCGTCGGACACCACCGTCAGATTCTGGTAGATTTCGCAGTCGCCGCGGTCCGGGTTCATGATTACGTCGAAGTTCTCGTCTGAACCGAACATCTTGGCCAGCACGTTGCGGAACGATTCCTCCAACACGCTGATCATGGTGGCTTTGTCAATATTTTTCAGTTCCTTAAACTCGGCGAAGCGGCTCGCCATGTCCACGGTTTCTGTTTTCTTTGCCATATCTGTGTCTGTGTGGCTTTAGAATTTCAAAATTAGTTTGGCATACTTGACGTCGGCGAAAGGCACGGTTACCTGCTCGGTGATTTCCACGGGCCTTTTGGCGCCTTCCTCTTTACGTTTCTCGGTCACGTCTACGGTAAACGTGTCGGCGTCGACGGCGCTGAGGGGGCCGCGCAGCTTACGGCCTGCGTTGGAGAGCACCTCAATCTCCTTGCCCAGATTCTTGATGTACTGACCGCGCACGCGGAAGGGGGCTGTGAGACCTGCCGAACCCACTTCGAGGTTGTAGTCGTCGAGGTCGGCGCCGAAGTGGTCGCGGATTTCGCGACTGAGTTCTGCGCAGAAGTCGATATCGGCCGGAGCTGCCGAGTCTATTGCCACGGCGAAGCTGTCGGACTCCGGCTGATCCACTGCCACAAGGAAATATGGAGTGTCAGTGAGCTGACCTTCTACAAAAGAGTATATGTCTGATGCCTGTATCATAGTAATCATTTTCTTGCGGGGTGCGGGAGGCTTTAGCTGAAGGGTGGTAGCTGTTTTAGCCGTTTTAGCCGGGTAGCTTTTTAGCTAATTTAGCTGTTTTAGCCGGGTAGCCAAAGCCCTTGCCGCCTGCAGCTTGCTACAATTTTGGTGCCGGCGCAGGCTTTAGCCGCGAGCCCCGACCGGCGGCCACTCTGCACGCTCCCTAAGCTCCTTAAAAGCCTTAAAAGCCTCAGCTAAGCTTGCCGAGCCTGTTTGCCCCTGCTTAAATTACACTGAGAGCCAAGGACACAAGGCCCTGGCTCTACAGCAGCTTTTCTCTGTGGGCGAAGATGGATTCGAACCACCGAAGGTATAAACCAGCAGATTTACAGTCTGCCCCATTTGGCCACTCTGGTATTCGCCCTCGCTCCTACCGTCCCTGCCCGGCCGGCCTTCCTGCCCGGCAGCGGCTCTGCTCCACTAAAAGCCCCTTGCGAGGCCCTTTCAGACCCTTGTGAGACCTATAACGCCCCCCCTTGTGGCCCGTGGCAGCCGTTTGCGGATTTCGGATAACAGCTTCCCCGGCAAACTCGTGCCGAATGCCGTATGCGACTGCAAAGGTAATACATTTTTTGCTATTCTCCAAATCTGCCGCCCCATTTTCACCTTTTTCGCCCCTTTCAGGGCTGAAAAGGCCGGTTCATGCGGTATTGTTTGAAGTCTTGCCAGTCTTTTTTCATCTTCCGCCTATGTTTTATGGAAGAGATGCCGGTAACCTGCTTGAGCATCATCAGTGCGCGGCGGCCAATCCTGAAGTTGCGGCGACCGGCGTCGAGGTTCTTGCTGGCCAGGCGCGCATCGGGGGTGTAATGCTGGCGCGCATAATCCTTGTTCACGCGACCCACACGCTCCACCAACGCCAAATCCTCCTCAGCGAGTGCCGGCGCCTCGGGCGGCTCGCAAATCATTGTCCTCTCGGGGTCGAACTTCCGCTTCTCCCAGCGGCGTGCCTCTCCCACGGTGATGTACTCCTTGTCCACGATATAGACATCGGCGTCGGTGGTGACGTAATAGGGTTCGTCGAGGCGGTTGAAGCGGAACATGGCGTGGCCGCGCCCGCGCGACTCGATATTGCAGGCATAATGGCTCAGGAAGAGCGGCGAGAGGGAATCGGTGTTGACCCCTGAGTAGGCGTAATTCACGCGAAAGCGCTCAAACTCCACGCCATTGTGGAAGAAATGGTCCATGTCGGGCACCCAGCTGCGCTGTCCGGGGTCGGCGAGCACGTTTACGTTCACGGCCACCTCGTCGCCGTGGCGGTTCCACACCAACGCAGGACTGTAACGGCCCTTCAGGGTGTCTGTGGCACATGTATCCGCTGTGAGCGCCGCCGGCAGACTCACCACGGGAGGGAGGCCCAGCCAGTCGGACCAGGAGAAATGGTGGCGGCAGGCATCGCTGACGCTGTCGGTGCCGTTGCGGTCGGTAAAGCGGTAATACGACCGGCAGCCCAACACCCTGGGCATGCTCCAGCCCTTGAAGTGCGTCCGTTCGGTGGTGGGAAGCATATAGTCCACCATCTTCTCGCGAAAGAGCACCACCGTGTCGCGATAGGTGGTAAGGGTCGATTTCTCGCGCACATACGCTAAGATATGCAGCACGCGGTTACGGTCTTTGAGCACCACCACCTCGGGCAGCTCCTCCACGTTTTCCACCATAAACACGGTGTCGCCGCACACCTCGGGAATCACCATCTCCCGGAAGCCCACATAGCGCACCTTTATGGGATATGCCTCCACAGGGAGGCGAGGCAGTCGGCCACGGCTGTCGGTCATTCCGGCGGGTATGCCGGCGTTGTCGTACACCGAGGCGTACGGCAGGGGCAGATGGGTCAGCGAGTCGGCCATCACCGTGCGCGGCGCCTTGGGGCTTTTGGCAAAGGCCGCCGCCGCAAACACAAGCATTAGCAGGAAGAGGTTTCTCATTGGATAACGGGTTTTAGCTAATTTAGCTATTTTAGCTATTTTAGCTAATTTATTGCGGGTAAGGGATGCTGTCTCCTCGCGCAGCAGATGACTCCGGAGGGGGCGGAAAGGGCGCGGAAGGCGGGCAGGCTGCCGCGGCGCGGGGTGCGGATAAAGGGGCGGAAAAAGCGGTCGGCAAGGGGGTCATACCAGCGGCTCATGTGTATCATGCCGGTGTTCACCACTCCCGGGTCGGCGCAGGTTACCGTGCAGCGCCCCGAAGCATGGAGCCGCGCGGCATAGTCGGTGATGAGGCGCTTGCTCAGTCCGTAGGTGCGCAGCTGGTGAAAGCCCCTCTGCGTCACTATGGGCTTTTGGGTGAAGGGGCGGTAGAAGAAACGCGTCAATGAGGTGGTGAAGACCACACGCCGCAGTCGACCGGTGTCAAGCAGCAGCTCCGTGAGCAGACGTGTGTTGAAGTAGTTCACCACCAACGACAGCTCTCGGCCCTGCCGGTCGGTGGCGAAGGTGCGTCGCATCACCCCGGCGTTGTTCATCAGCGTCAGATTCGCGCCGCTGAGCTGAGGCAGCGCCGCAAACCGCCGCACACTGCCCGCATCTTCCAGGTCCAACTCCGCTACCGAGCATTGCAGCTGCGGAAATTCCCCTGTCAGCTCCTCCTGCAGCCGTTCGGCCTTCGCCGTGTTGCGGCACGCCAGCAGCAGCTCGCGGCAGCAGAGGGGCGATTCCGACTCTCCGGCGGACTTTGCTATGCGCCGGGCGAGTTCCGTGCCGATAGCTCCCGTGGCACCGGTGAGTATGATAATCTCCTTCTCCATTTATCCTGAATGGTTTCGCGCAAAAAGCGTCTCAGCGGGTGATGCCTCGGTCGAGCATACGCGTCTTCACCATCATGCGCAGCGATGTGGGCGCCAGCGCCACGGTGAGAATGCCTATTCGGTTGAGCAACCCGTTGATATACAGCCGTTTGCCGCGCAGCAGGCGCCTTACGGCTTTGTGCGTGAATCGCTGCGGCGTGTCGAGGGCGCCGATTCGCACCGCTAAGCGTTTCAGATTCTCCGGCAGTCCGAAGAGGTCGGTGGCGATGCCACCGGGGCAGGCCGCCATCACCTTTACGCCATGAGGCCGCAGCTCGTAGCTCAGCGCCCTGCTCAGCACGCGTATGTAGGCTTTGGTGGCCGAATAGAGGGCAATGCCGGGCATGGGCGTCCAGCAGGCCATCGACGACATATTAAGTATGTATCCCCCGCCCTTTCCGGCCATCATGGCGCCGAGGCGTTGGCTGAGGTGCGTTACGGCGCGGCAGTGCAGGTCGATGAAGGCGTCTATGCGCCCGGAGGCAGTGTCGGCAAGCTCGCGAAACGAGAATATGCCGGCGTTGTTAATCAGTATAGCGGGGGTTATCTCCCTCTCCTGCAGGGCGTTCACAATCTGCTGCGGAGCGTCGGGTTCGGTCAGGTCGGCGCCCAGTGCCAATGTCTCCACGCCGAAGTCCTCCTCCAAGCGGCGCGCCTCCTTCCGCAGCCTTTCAGCCACGTTGCTCACCATCACCACGGGGCAGCCAAGGCGTGCCAACTCGTGGCTGAAACAGAGTCCTATGCCGGAGTCGGCGCCCGTCACCACAGCCCAGCGGCCCTTCAGTGTCTCCCTTTTCATTACTTGTTGTTCTTGGCGGCGCGTTTCTTTATCTGCTGAATCTCGCGGCGTATGCGGGGCGTCAGCTCATCGTAGACATCCTTATGGCAGGCCATCTCGCGCGAGTACATACGCGCTATGCAGTAGTTCACATGGTCGCAGTCGCAGCCCGCGGCACCCTCGGCAATATGCTTCACCAGGGCGGGGTCGCGCAGCAGCGCTCTGCCCATCTGCACAAAGTCGAAGCCCTCGGCGCCAAGCACCTTGTCCATCTCGCAGGCCTGCGTAACGCCGCCCACATATACCAACGTGGCGTCGGGGTAGGCTTTGCGGAAGCTCCGTGCCTGCTCCAGGAAATAGAGGGGGCGGAAGGGTTCGCGCGGTATCATCATGCCGCCAAACATTCGCACGGAATATTTCAGCCACGCCTGCTTCATGTAATGTGTCATGGAGTAGATGGGCATCTCGCCGCGCATCACATACATCGGCGCCTTGCTCACGAACCCGCCGCTGAGCACCAAGGCGTGAGCGCCGAGCCTGAGCAACTCTCCGGCCACCTCAAGGCACTCTTCCCGGTGCATTCCGGAGCGGAAGCCATCGTCCATGTTCATCTTCACCAGCACGCCCATATCGTTGCCGGCGGCCTCCATCACCCTGTCCATGGCCATCTGCATGAAGCGCATACGGTTGGTCAGGGAGCCGCCGAACTCGTCGCGGCGCCGGTTGGTGTAAGGCGACAGGAACTGGCTGAGGAGATAGCCGTGTCCGGCGTGCACCTCCACACAGTCAAACCCGGCGCGGCGGGCGCAGTTCACGGCCTCGCCGAAGTCGGCGGAAATCTTCTCTATCTCGGCGGCTTTGAGTCCGCGCACAAAGGTTGGCGAATAGAGGTTAAAGCCGGTGGAGGCGCCCACAGGGGTGCAGCCGGCAGTACTTTTATGTGTCATGTTGCCGCAGTGGCCAATCTGTATGGAGGCTTTGGCTCCGGCGGCGTGAATGGCGTCGGTGATGCGGCGCAGACCCTCCTCAATCTCGGGTCGCAGCCACAGCTGGGTGGTAAAGGAGAGTCCCGAGCGGCTCACAGAGGCGTACGCCAAGGTGGTCATGCCCACGCCCCCTTCGGCCACACGGCGGTGATAGTCGAGCAGCATGTCGGTGGGACCGTTGTCGCGCCCCATCCCCTCGAAGGCGGCGCTCCGGATGGTGCGGTTGCGAAGCTCTACCGGACCGATGCGCCCGGCGCGGAAAATATTCTCGTGATTCTTCATCGCCATGACTTTTTAGTAAATGAAGGGTATGATGCGGCGGCGCCCCAAAGACTTGTATTCATTGCCGAATTCACGCATATAACGTTTGTGGAGCCTTGCGGCACGAGGCACTAAATTTGCCATTGTCCAGAGCAGAAAGACGGCTCCCGCCCACGAGCAGGTGAGCAGCGCGAAGCCGGCCCATTCCACAATCTCGCCGAAGTAAGAGCCGGCGGTGACGAAGCGGAACACGCCGCCGCGGGGTATGTAATGGCGCGTGTCGCCGGGTTTGCGCAGATGCCGCACAATGTAGTCGGCCTGCCAGTTGCAGCCCATGCCGAAGCCGAAGATGAGCAGCCCCGCGAGGAACTGCCACGAGGTGAGCCACTCCACGCCGTAGCTCAGCGGCGACAGGTAGAAGAGCCATCCGCCAATCAGATAAACGTTGATGATGTTGAAGCAGGCGCCCATGAGGGCTATCACCAGAGGCATACGGCTCTTGCCGCGCATCAGCAGCGGAAAGATGAACGAGCGCCTGAAGTAATGCAGCAGGAAGAGGCCACCGCAGACGTATGCCGCACAGTCGGCAGCCGAGCAGCCCTGCGGCGACAGAAGCATCAGCAGCGCCATGGCCACAAACGCGGGAGCCTCCATCAGCACCCACCCCACTCGGTTGTCGAGCCCCGGTCCCCAGCCGCGCCGGTACATGATGCCGTAAGGCGCCTCTATGCGTGTAAGCGCTATCCATACCACCACTGCAAGCACAGCCATGCCCGTCAGCAAGCCCCAATATATATCCGGTTCAAACATCTTTTTTCAAGGTTAGGTACGACCCCTTAGTGTTGCAAAGATAAATAAATTTTTCATAACGGGCAAAACTCTGCAAATCGCAGGAAAGGCCTCAGAGGCTCTGAAATTGTTCTAAAGGGCGCATGGAGTTGGGCGGCTCGGCAATGTTTGTTAACTTTGCAAATTATGGCACAGGAGCAGGACGTCAAGGTTCGGGTGGGTATTCTCACGGACGGCAAAGCGCGCATTGAAGGGCACCGTATCCTCAACGCCGTCATGGGGCACGGCTTTCACTGGCAGCAGTGTTATGAGCTGTTGTTGCCTCCGGAGGCGGAGTTTTGCGGCGAAGGGCCGTGCGGCGAAACGGTGGTTAGCATGCCTGTGGAGGTTTATCTGCGCAGCGTGGTGGCCAGCGAGATGAACCCGGCGGCGCCGGCCGAGTTTCTGCGCGCGCACGCCATTGTGAGCCGCAGCTGGGTCATGGGCAAGATTCTGCGCGTCCATGCGCAGGGTGGCGGCACACGCTCGGCTGAAGAGCTGCGTGTGTGGGCCGACACGGCGGCTCATTCGGGCTTCGACGTCTGCAACGACGACCATTGCCAGCGCTTCCAGGGCGTGCAGCCTCTCCCCTCTTCGCTGCGCGAGGCACTGAAGACCACGGAGCATATCGTGCTCACCGACGCCGCCGGACAGGTCATCGACGCGCGCTTCTCGAAGTGCTGCGGTGGCTTCACGGAGGCCTTCTCCACCTGCTGGCAGGATGTGGATTACCCCTATCTGCCGGCGCAGCCTGACCCGTGGTGCGACCCAAGCCGCATATCGGCCGCGCAGATGCGGCAGGCGCTGAAAGACTATGACGCCGACACGGACTATTACCGCTGGCAGACTTGCATCTCTGCTGCGGAGGTGGCCGCCAACCTGCGCGAGCGTTTCGGCATGAATGTGGGGCGCATAACGGCGTTGGAGCCGGTGAGCCGCGGCCTGTCGGGGCGCATCCACCGTCTGCGCGTGGCCGGCACGGAAGGCGCGGTGCTGTTGGGCAAGGAATTGGCCGTAAGGCGCCTGCTCAGTCCCACGCATCTGCTCTCCTCAGCCTTTGAGGTGGAGCGCCAAGGCGACCGTTTCCTGCTGCGTGGCCGCGGCTGGGGACACGGCGTGGGTATGTGCCAGACCGGCGCCGCCGCTATGGCCTTTGCCGGAAAATCCGCCCAAGAAATTTTAGCCTTTTATTACCCCGCCTCTAAATTAGCTAAATTAGCTAAATTAGCTAAAATAGCTACCCCCCAACCCTCACCGGAATTATGATCACCCTCACCCAATTCAAAGAGCACATAGCGCAGGGCAAGCCCCTCAACACCCCCGGCATTTACCGTTTCATGGATGCCATGAGCGAGGAGGCGCGCCGCATCACCTTCCGCCTCAACTCACAATACTGGCCGCAAAGCGACATCATTGCCATGATGCGTCAGCTCACCGGCGAAGAGGTACATGAGTCGGTGAAGATTTTCCCGCCCTTCTACACCGACTTCGGCAAAAACCTGCACATAGGCCGCGGCGTGTTCATCAACGCCTGCTGCCAGTTTCAGGACCATGCCGGGGTCACCATAGGCGACTGTTCGCAGATAGGCCATAACGTGGTCTTCGCCACCCTCAACCATTACCTGGAGCCGGAGCAGCGGCGTTACACCCACGGCGCCCCCATCGTGGTAGGACGCGGCGTATGGATAGGCTCCAACGCCACCATCCTGGCCGGCGTCACCATAGGCGACTATGCCGTTGTGGCCGCGGGCGCCGTCGTCACGCGCGACGTCCCTGAGCGCACCATAGTAGGCGGCGTACCCGCTCGCCCCATCAAAACCATCCCCTGACCTATCCCCACAACAACCTTTCCGTAAAAAAAATCTGCGCCGGTCTCCCGACCGGCGCAAACCTAACCAATATAAAATTTTTAATCAAAAAAACAACATTTTTATGTTCACTTTGTAGGAACCATCCCGGCCCCTGAAAAGCCAAATTTATTTCTTTGCTATCTTCTTGCCGTTGATGATGTAGAGGCCGGCAGGCAGCTCGTTGACGAGCTCCTCGTCGGTGGTATCAAGAATCAGCACGCCGTTCATGTTATAGACCACGAAGCGGCTCGTTGTCGGGTCGAGCGTTGTGATGACGCTGCCGGGGAAGTTGTAACCCTCAATGTTGAAGAAGTCTTTCCACTGAGTGGCATCCTTATACAGGGTAACGCCATTCTGCGGCACATAGAGGGTGCAGTTCTGCTTGTTGATAGCGGTGAGGGCACCGGTGGCGCATGTGGGAGGCACCTCGGCGGCGCAGTAGAACTTCTTCACGTTGGCGCACTGGGCAAATACATCCTGATTGAGTTTGGATACGCTGTTGCCGAGATATACCGAGTCGAGGGCGGCGCAGCCGTAGAAGGCGGCGGTGCCTATGTTCTTCACGCCGTTGCCTACCGTGGCGTTAACCAGGTATTTGCAGTCTCTGAAGAGGTTGTTGCCGATGACGGTGGGCACGTTGGTGAACTTCACCGAGGTCAGCAGCGTGTCGCCCCAGAAGGGTGAATAGCCGTAGCCGGCGGTGGCCAGGTAGTTCAGGTTGCGGCCAATCTCAATCTTATCTATAGGCGAGCTTACGAACATGGGGCGGTTGCCGAACATGGTGGGGAAATAGCCTATGAGCACCTCTGTGGGGCCGTCGGCGAAGGTCAGCTCTTTGAGGCGACGGCAGCCGGCGAACGAGGCATTGTCCATCAGAGCCACTGTGGAGGGCACGGTGAGCTTGGTGATGCCCGAGTAGTAGAAGCCGGCCACGCCAATGGAGTTGAGGCCTTCGGGAAGCTCTACCTCAGCCAGCGAGTCGGTGTTGGCGAAGCTGTATGAGCCGATGGATTTCACCGTTGCCGGAATGTTGATTTGCTTCAGGTTGATGGCGTTGTAAACAAAGCCGTCGGGGATGGAGGTGAGCGGATAGGTTACGTCGGCTTTGGTCATGATGGTCTGGCCGCAGAGCAGGTAGTTGTTGACTCTGCTCACGGTGTACTGTTTGCCGTTGTCGGTAAACTTCTCGGCCAGAGCCACTTCGGTGTCGTTCATGCCGTAAGAGGCGTCTACGGCCATAACGGTGGTAGCACCCTGAGCGGTAGGCAGATAGCGCACACCCTTGTAGTCGAACATGGTGTTGAGGTCGGAGCGAACTGCCACGGTGCCCCATGCTACGCTGCCGTTCTTGGTGATGTCGCTTACGCTGTAAGTGGTGCGGGCATTGCCGATGCGGTCGCCCGAGTCAGACAGCGCTGCCTCGAGGCCCTGTGGCATCTTGGTGGCGAAGTTGAAGATTTTGTAGAGGCTTGCGCAGTTGGCGAAAGCATCTTCAGCCACGGTGGCCAGGCCTTCGTTGATGGTCAGCGACGACAGGTAGCTGCAGGCGCTGAAGGCGCTCTTGCCTATGGTGCGCATACTGTTCGGCAGCTTCAGCGAGCCGATGCGGGTGTTGAAGAAGGCGCTTTCCTCAATCTCGGTGATGCCTTCGCCAAGAACTACCCAGCCCATGTCTGAGCCGTAGAATGTGGAGCCGCGTACAATACCAACGCTGCCGGGAATCTCTATGCCCTTAATGTCGCAGGCATAGAAGGCGCTCGAAGCCAGTTCCGTGAGGCTCTGCTTGGGCAACTCTACATAGTTGACGTGTGAGCCGTAGAAAGCGTTGTTGCCGATGGAGGTAACACCCTCGGGCACTACAATGCGTTCGATGGGGTTGCCGTATTCGCCTAAGGTGAAGAAGGCGCTGCCTGCAATCTTCTTCAGAGTCTTGGGCAGGGTCAGGGCCGTAATCTTGGTGTTGTAGAACGAGTTGCCGGCAATTACGGTAACATAGAAGGGATAGCCTTCAATCATCACCTTGTCGGGGATTACCAGGGCACCTTTGAAGCCCTTGGCGCCGGTGAAGTCGAGGGTGCTTTCAATAACGTTGTTGCATTTGTATGAGAGGCCGTCAACGGTGGCCTCGTCAATGATGATGCCTTTGTTGGTGAAGTCTTTCCACTGAGCAGCCTGGGTGTAGGCGGTGATGCCGTCGCGGGCGGCGAAGAGCTTGCAGTTGGTGAAGTTGATGCCTGTGAAGACGCCGGTGCCCAATGTGGGAGGCACGGTGGCGCGGCTCAGCAGATATTTCATGCCCGAGCAGCCGCTGAAGGCGTCGTTGCCGATGTTGGCGATGGTGGCCGGAAGCTCAACCTGCGTCAGACCGGTGCAGCCCTTGAAGGCGTCGGCCTGCACGGCAACCACGTTGAAGTCCTGACCGGCATAATTCACCGTGGGGCGTGCCAGAAACTCGCCCGTATAGGTAATGGTGTCAACGCGCGTAATGCCCACGTTGAAGTTGTCGTCGCCGAGACGCTGATAGGCCACACCGGCCACCACGAACGTCTTGTCGTTGAGGCTGCCGCTGGGGTCGTAAGCCAGGATGGTGGTGAAGTTCTTCCAAGGCTCGGTCTTCTGATAGGCGTCGAGCGATTTCTCCTTCACATAGAGAGTGGCTTTGGTGTAAACGGCGGTGGCGCCCAGCGATTTCTCATCGCCGCACTTGGGCGGTATGGGGGCGCGGCAGATGAGCTTCTTGTAGCTCTGCACATAGGCAAAAGCCTTGCCGGCCAGCGAGTCGACCTTTTCGCCAAGCTGAATGGAGTCGAGTGCCGAGCAGGAGGCGAAAGCGTTCTCGCCGATGACCGTAACCTTGTCGGGAATGGTGATGCCTTTGAGTTTGGTGTTGCCCCAGCACATACCGGCCGGAACAGCCTCCAGGCTCTCGCCCAAGGTGAGGGTGGTGAGCGATGACATGGCGCGCAGGCCCCATTTGCCCACGCTCTTTACGGTCTTCGACAGCGCCAGGCTCGTTACCTTGCTGCAGCTGAAGAAGGCGTTCTCGCCCAGGGTCTCAACTGTGTTGCCCATGTTTACCGTTTCGAGTTTTGAGCACGACTGGAACGCACTGGTGCCGATGCGCTTCAGGCCGTCGGGCAGTGTGATGGAAGTGAGGGTGGAGTTGCCCATGAAGGCTTTGTCGCCGATGCCGGTTACGGAATAGGTAACGCCCTCGTAGGTGACTGTGGCGGGCACGGTAACCTCGGCAATGGCGTAAGCCGGTGAAGCCGTGGTAACCTCCACGGTCTTCGCGGTGGCCGAAGTAACCTTGTAGTTAAGCCCTTCGGAAGTGAAAGTCTGGGCGCTGACGCCTAAAGCCGTCATTGCCAGGACCAAAGATAGAAGTTTGCGCATAAGTATCTGTGATATTCTTTGTGTGAGGATATGATAAGCAGAATCCCGTTAACTTATCATACTCTGAAGTTATAGTGTGGTAGCTTCTTTAGGTTGATAGCGCAAAGTTAACAAAAAAATGAATATTTAGCGGCTTTTGCCGAAAAAAGTGCGCGGGCAAGCGGGCGCGGATAAGGAGCTTAAGGAGCTTAAGCTCCTTAAGCTCCTTAGTTGCGCCAGCGCGTTAGCGCATCAGCTTGCGCTCCACGGTGGCGGTGCCGTCGGTGTAAATGGTCTTCACAATCACCATCTGGCCGGGTGCCGGGTTGAGAAGCAGAAGGCCGTTGGTGGAATAGTATACACGCTCTTTCACTTCCTTGCCGTCGATTTGGTCAACGCCGGTGTTGTCGTTGAGCGTCAGGTTATAGCGCTGCGTCAGGTTCATCACGTCGGCCTTCTTCTCCAGCCATGCCGGAATGCCGAGGCCGTCCTTCTTCAGCAGACTCACGTAATCACCTTCAATCTTCAGCTCGGGCGAGCAAGTCCATGCCACACCTTCCAGCAGACCGATGGTGAGGTGATGCTTCACGTTCTGGAGGCTCTCCTCGTCGGTCTTGAAGGCAATCTGCGCTGCGAAGAAGTTGCCGGCGGCGTTGTGCTGCTGGCTCTTCAGCGTGGGATAGCAGGCCGGAGTGGCCAGGAAGGCATCGTTGGGCGCCCAGTTGAGCATCTGCCGCGTTGCCATGCCCTTGGCAGCCTCTGTGTTGCCGCCGGTGGGCTGCATCAGCGTCTCGTCCCAGAAGTTGTTGGAGTAAGAGCTGTTCGACGGATTCACTGCCAGCATGAAGGCAGCCGAAGAGCCGCCGTCGGTGCTCATGTAGAGCGGTGCCGAAACGTAGCAGTCGTTGATGATGTTGGTGTTGTTGAAGTTGCCGATGAAGCCGCTGACGAAGTTGTAGCCCTTCACGGCGCCCAGGTTGTAGCAGTTGGCAAGAGTGTCGCAGCGACCCGTTGCCCAGAAGCCTGAGGCGCTCGGCTTGGTGGCTGAGGCGCCCGAGGTGGCTGTTGACGTTACCGTGCCCGCGTTGAAGCAGTTCTTGATGATGTTGCCGCTGCCTTCGCCCAGGAAGCCCGACGTCAGCACACCCTTGGCCTCCACGTTGCCCACATTGAAGCAGTTGTAGAAGTCGCCGTAGGAATAGCCCGTGTAGCCGCCGGTGTTGTCGGAGTTGGCCTTGGAGCCGGTGCCGGTAACGGTACCGTAGTTGCCGCAGTCGGTATTGACATAGTCGCCGCGCTGATAGCCGGTGACGCCGCCTATGTATTTATGGCCCGAGGAGACGTTGCCGTAGTTGTAGCAGGAGTCCATGTAGCCGACGAAGCCGGTGCCTGTCATGTACATATATCCGGCAATGCCGCCCACATACTGGCCATTGAGACCCTCGACGTCGGCGTAGTTGACGCAGCCGCGCATGAAGATTTTCTCTCCGTCGCCCACGATGCCGCCGGCGTAAGCCGTGGTGCCCGTGGTCTTCACGTCAACCTTGCCGTAGTTGGTGCAGTTGCTGACGTAGGTGTAGCCGTAGGAACGGCCGATGATGCCGCCCGTGTAGCCCGACGAGGAGCCGGAGTAACCCATGCTGCCGCGGTTGATGCAGTTCTCAATGCGGGTGGTGTCGGAGGTATAACCGGCGATGCCGCCCAGCTGAGCGCCGCCTGCCAGGTCAACGTCGTTGAGGCAGTTGAGCACCTTGCCGCTGGTCTTGCCCACGATGCCGCCCCACTGGGTCGACGAGCAGGTTATCTGGCCGTGGTTCTGACAGTCGGTGATGGTGGAGCCTTTGGAGCCCATGCCCACGATGCCGCCGGTGTTGCCCTGACGGCTCAACAGATGACCGTAGTTGACGCAGTTCTCTACCACGCCGTTGCCGAGTATCTCATATACCACACCGGCGGCGTAGCTGCCCTTGGTAGTGGGGCCGCAGTCCATGGTGTTGTAGTTGACACAGTTGCTTACGGTGCCTTCGCTCTTGTTGACGAAGCCTGCCGCGCGACCCGACGAGGGAGCGGTGAACGTGCCTCCCTTCAGGGTGAGGTTGCTGAGCGAGCCGCCCTCCTTGAGGGTGCCGAACAGAGCCATGTCTGAGATATGGCGAACGCTGAGGTTGAGGATGCTCTTGCCGTTGCCGTTGAAGATGCCGCCGAAGGGGTTCACGCGGCCAATCTGTACGTATGCCGTGTCGTTGGCATAGTCGATGTCGTTGCAGAGCAGGAAGTGCTTGCCGCTGTAGATTATGCCGTCAACGTTGGTGAGGTCGGCCAGTTTGAGCATATCGGCCTTGGTGCGAATCAGATACGGGTTCTCGGCGGTGCCTTTGCCGTCGAACATATCAGGAATGGTAGTCAGGTTGAACGAGCGGGAGAAAGTGCCGAGAGCGGCGTTCACCGTGCCGTGCTGAACCACTTTCTCAGTAGGAGCGGCTACCTTCAGGGTGCTTCCGCTGACGGAGTAGATGGCAGCCGAGCCTTCGCCCATAGTCCATGTCAGACCGTTGTATGCGTGCAGCGCGGCGTCGGCGGTGATGTCGCCCGTGTTCATGCCTGCGGGCAGAGTCATGTAGATGTTGCGCAGAGCCTTTGTGGAGGCGAGGTCTTTGTAAGCCTTGAGCACCGGATACATACCTGCGGTGTAGTCGTAGAGGCTGTCTGTGAGGCCTGCAATGGGTTTGCCGTTGGTGAGAGCGGCCGTTTCAAGAGGCGTACAGCCGGCGTAAGAGCCGTTGGCCACGGCGCCGGCGGTGAGCAGCTGACCGTCGTAGTAGTTGTTTTCAAGAACGCCCGTTGAGCCGGGTTTGTCGCCGCCGATGGCGCCGGTGGCGTAGCCCTTGCCGCCGTTTACGGTGCCGGTGTTGAGACAGCTGATGACGTTGACGGCGCCGGAGTTATAACCGTAGATACCGCCGCAGACGCGTGAGGAGCTGACGCTGCCCTGGTTGACGCAGTAGAGCACCTTGCCGCCGTTGAGGTTACCCACGATGCCGCCGGCGTTATTGCCTGCCGAAATAGCTTTGTGAGCCGGGTTGATGCTGTCGCCCACAACCGGACCGTTGTTGATGCAGTTCTCGATGATGTTGTAGTTGTAGCCGGCGATGCCGCCCGGGTAGTTGCCGCCCGAGAGGATGCGTCCGTCGTTGCGGCAGCCGCTTACCACGCCTGTGGTGCGCTGAATCTGACCGGCGATGCCGCCGATGTTCGATGACATACCGCGCACGGTGCCGAGGAAGACGCAGTTCTCGATTCGTCCTGCCACATAGCCCGAGATGCCGCCCGAGTTGGCCCAGAAGGTCATCCGGCAATTGGCGCCCAGGGTGAGGTTCTTGATGACGCCCTTGGCGTTGAGACGGCCGATGAAGCCGCTGTACGACATGGAGCCGGTGGAGGTGGCGGTGCCGTCGTCTTTATAGCCGCTCTTGTCGAGGATGACGCCGTCGATGGTATGGCCGCCGCCGTCGAACGTGCCGGAGAACTCATGTTTGGTATTGCCGTCGGAGGCGATGCCTTCGAAGCCAAGGTCGCCGTCAACGTTGATGTCGTTCATCACCTTGAAGTAGGTGTTCTCGTAGGTGAGACCCTGCGATGTGGTGGCATCCTGCAGGTTCTTCAGGTCGTTGACGTTCTTAATCTGATAGGGGTCTTCGGCAGTGCCGGAGCCGTTCCACATCTTCGAGGGGATGGTGTTGATGACAACCTCGCGCAGATACGGACTGTCGTCGCGGTAAGCGCAGAGGATGTCGCGTGCGAACTCATTCTTGAGCACAGCGTTGGAGCCGACGATGTCGATGCCCACGCCCTGTGTGGTCAGACCGTTCTCACCAAGGATTCCCCACTTCACGCCGTTGAGGGTTGAGAGAGGGAAGTTGGCCTTTACCATGGTCATGTTCTCGCCGTTCTGCAGGAAGACCGGAGCGGCGGCAATCTGCATGGCGGCAGTGGTGTTCAGCTCCTTGAGCATGGGATAGAGGTCTTTGGTGAAGACCCAGCTGTCGGTGCTCATGGTGCCAAGGGCTGTGCCGGCCGTCATCTCGGCGGTGGTGAGGGCGCCGGTGAAGCTGTTGGCGGTGTAGTCGAGGCCGGTTATCTGCTTGTCGTAGAAGACGTTGGTGAGATATTTGAGGTATGACGACGACATGCCGCTGTAGATGGCCAGAGCGGCGTTCGGGGTCTTGTTGCTGGTGATAATCTGGCAGGTTGAGATGAGGCCGTCGGCCTTGTTCTTGCTGTCAGACATGATGTAGCCGAACACAGCGCCGCTGTATTTGGGCTCTGTGAAGGCGGGAGCCATCACCAGGCCGGTAACGACGTTGTTGGTGAGTGTGGCGCGCCACCAGGAGCCGATGAAGCCGCCCACATAGCCGTTGGTGTATGACGACAGGCCGGTCTGTACGGAAGTGGCGTTGGAGGCTATGGTCGTCATGCAGAGGTTGTTGCTGACAATGACGTTGCCGTTGGCGGAGTTCGACACGGTGGAGCCGATGAAGCCGCCTGCTATTGAACCGGAGGCGCGGTCGCTGACCACTGCCGCACAGATATTCTTGTCGGCGATGGCGGGATAGCCCTCGCGCGACCATGAGCCGTTGAAGGCGCCGATGAGGCCGCCGGTGTAGTCATAGAGCGAGTTGGAGGCGCCGTAGTGCGTTACGGAGCCGCGGCCGTCGCAGTTGCGCACAGGACCGGTAACGGTGCCGCCGATGGAGCCCATGGAGCCGTAGCCGCGCAGAACAGACGTCGACACGCAGCCCTGCAGCAGACCCGTGGAGCAGCCGGCAACGCCGCCGCCCGAATACTGGGTGAAGAGCACGTTGTTGCCCAAGGATTGGCAGTTGATGACCTCGCCTTCGTTATAGCCGACGATGGCGCCGGTGCTGACGCCTTCGCTGTAGAAGGTTGAGCCGCTCACGGTGAGGTTGCTTACAGAGGCGCCGGGGGCTATCCAGCCGAAGACGCCGGTGCCGGCCTGGTGGCCACATTCGTAGTCAATGCCTTTGATGACGTGTCCGTTGCCGTCGAAGTGGCCGGTGAAGGGGGTGCCGGGCACTTTCGCCCCAAACAGGGCGTAATCGTCGTTCTCGGAGATGAAGCCTATGGGGGTGAAGTAGTAGTTCTGTCCGGCGCAGTCAATGTCGGCGTCGAGACGGTAGTAGAGGCCCTTGGCGGGATTCTCCTCGCGCACCTGCTGCTGCAGAGCCATGAGGTCGGTGTAACTCTTTATCAGATAGGGAGATGCCTCCGTGCCGGCGCCCGAGAAGTTGGCGGGGAATTTCTGCGGCAGGGTGAGGTTGAAGCCGTCGACGGTGAGTTTGGCGTCGGTGAGTCGGAATACAAATTTGCCCGGGTCTGAGTCGGCGAAGATGCCCCAGTCGGGCAGGTTGATGACGTTGGTAGTGCCGACCTGCGCGGTCATGATGGTGTCTGTGAAGCCGCTGTGGTTGGGTTTCATGCGCATGCACGACAGGCTGGCGTACTGCAGGCTCGAACCCATATACTGCGGAGCCACCTCCAAGCGTCCGGTGTAGGAGACGTTGACAAAGGCGTCGAGACCGGTGTTGCCGAAGTTCTCCACCACGAGGCGGTTGGAGTTGGTCTGGTTGATGCGCACGGGCCACTGCATGAGCTGCGGGTCGCCCTTCGAGGGCACTGTCATGCCGCTCATCACGCCGTTGGCCTTGTCCATTACGGTGGCATAGTTGGCCTGTACCACAGAGGCGCTGTTGCCGGTGCTGTCGACCACGAAGATGCCCCACGAGGTGAGGGTGATGGTGCCGTCGTCGGCAATGGTGCCGGTGATGGTGCCCTTGGGGTCAAACGTCATCTTGTCGGTGTTGAGGGGGCACACAAGCGCTAATGTGCTGGCGCCCGACGAGTTGCTGACAGGACAGTAGTTGCCGGCGGGAATTTTGATGGTAGAGCCGCTTACGGTGGCGTAGCAGTTGGTGAAGGGCACGCCCGACATACGCACAATCTGTACGTTGCCCTGTGTGCCTGACCAAACGGCCATCTGTGCGGTGTAGTTGCGCATGGCGCCACCGGAGTTGGTCATTACGGAGTCGTGTTCGAGATACCATCCGGCCACTGTTTGCGGTGTGGCGTTGCGAGTGGCGGATGTGCGGACGGTCTGGGGAGTGATTTCTCCGACGTGCCATACGGCATTATCGTCCGTGAAGGGCTTGCAGCTTTGGCTGCGTGCGTTGAGCTGCGTTTCGGGGGCTGTTTTGCGTGCCTCGAAGCGCTGCAAGGCATCGGGTAAGGGTGCCTCATGCACTTGTTTCAGCGCTGACTGACGGTCTGACCCGGTGGCTGCCGCCGGTGTTGCCGCCACGGCACAGAGTGGTAAGAGCAGAACCGCTGCCAGCGTCGCGCTGAAATTGGTTAATCGCTTCATGTAAATATAATTTATTGAAAAAAGAGTTCCTCAGGTTCGCTCGCTTCATTAGATAATGAGGGATGCAAATTTGTGAACTACCCATGAGCTAAAGACTCATGGGCTTCGGGTTTCGCAGAGGAACGGCCTTTCAAAAGATTGGCTCTTACTTCCTCTCCACCCGTGTAATCGACAGTTCCTGCCGATATATGGTTTAATCCGAAACGAAGAATATTGATAGCAGCATTAACATCACGGTTATGATGGGTTTGACAAACAGGACACTCCCACTCACGGACAGACAAATCTTTAGTCTGTTTGTTGATATACCCACAGACATTACAAGTTTGCGAAGAGGGGAAGTATCGGTCTATTTTCACAACCTTTTTGTCGTTCCATTCTGCCTTATAGGTAAGCATGGAAACGAAGCTGCCCCAGCTTGCATCAGTAACGGATTTGGCAAGGTGATGGTTTCTATCCATGCCCTTTACATTCAAATCCTCGATGCAGATGGTATCATATCTTCTAACAAGAGAAATGGAGCTCTTATGCAGATAGTCTACACGACAATTGGCAATCTTTTCGTGAAGTCTGGCAACTTTGAGCCTTTGGTTTTCAAACCCTCTGCTGCCTTTCTTCTTGCGGGAAAGATGCCGCTGTGCTTTAGCAAGTTTGCGCTCGTATCTTCTTGTATATCGGTTATTCTTAAAAGTTTCTCCTTCAGAAGTGATAAGCAAGTCCTTCAAGCCCATATCCACACCAACCGACTTATTAGTCTTTTCAAGTGGAGTTACGTATTCTTCTTCTGTAAATACAGAAACGAAATACTTTCCGCTTGGTGTCTTGGAAATAGTTACCTTACCGATTTCGCCTTTTATCTCACGATGTACACGACACTTGATACCCTCCTTGAACTTGGGTATGAAAAGCCTGCATCCTGCGACAGATGCAAATTGTGGAACGGTAAAACTATTCTTAGAGCGCTTGGATTTGAAGTTAGGAAACTTCGCCCGCTTCTGAAAGAAATTGGTATAGGCTACTTCGAGGCTTCGGATTGCGAACTGCAAGGTTTGAGAATTTACTTCTTTAAGCCATGCTGTTGCTTCCTGCTTCTTCAATGCGGTAAGCGCTTTAGCCTGCGCATAGTAGTTATCACTCTTACCAGTGAGCCTATATTGTTCTTTGCGTTGATTGAGAAAGTAATTGTATACAAACCGAGCACAACCGAAATGCCTTGCCAGCAAATCGGTTTGCGCCTTGTTCGGGTACAATCTGAACTTGTATGTTCTATTAATCTTTCTCATTCCGCTTACAAAGATAGTAATTATTTCGTAAACAGCCAAAAATTTATGTATATTTGTGGCATGAAAGAAAATTATAATCACGAGAACAGGCACAAGTATTATCTAAAGTGCCATCTTATCTTCTGTATCAAATACAGGAGAAAGATACTCAAAGGTGAGTTTGATGACAACATTAAAGCCATATTTCAGTCAATAGCTGACAATTCGGACTTCGATATAGACATCATGGAAACCGACAAAGACCACATACATTTTCTTATTAGCTATCCGCCAAAACTATCCGTAACATCAATAGTAAGGAAGCTAAAGCAGGAGAGTACAGTCTTTTCGTGGCGCTTATATGACAGTATGTTGAGAAAATACTTTTGGAAAGAGAAAACCTTATGGTCAGACGGATATTTCGTCTGCTCAATAGGCGAGGCTAATCCAAATACAGTTATAGAATACATTAGAAACCAAGGATAGTGCCTTACATGGGAGTGTATCGTAATTCGATTTTTGCGATACACTCTCTTTTTTTGAGTTTTGGG
>OJQV01000096.1_pt1 | contig 78278 bp, 60 predicted proteins | sample 1598821 | NCBI WGS metagenome assembly OJQV01 (sample SAMN03922509, study PRJEB24848) | human gut metagenome | isolation source: stool sample | host: Homo sapiens | place: Germany | collected 2011-11 | reverse complement strand
CCGATCTCATACTTTTGCAGTCCCTTTTCTCATAGCCATTAACTGAATATCCCTACTTATTTTGTGGTATTGCCGACGCTGATTTACGGCAGTAATTTTGCATCAGTCTTAGAAGCGTGGTTTGATCCATACCGTGTCTTCCGAGAGGTTGGTTGTAATAATGTCCGCGAGGACCCGTTTCAGGTCCATTACCCTGCAGAGGAGTCGGTGCCTTTGCAGGGTCGGATCGCATAGAGAGGAGTAAGCCTCAAAGGCACAAAAAAAGAGGATACGTCGGCTGACATACCCTCATACGTTGGGAGGTAAGGTTATTTCTTGCGGCGCGTCTTTTTGGGCGCGGCATCCTGAGCCTCGATAAGCTCTTTTACGCGGTCGATGGTGAGTGCGGCCGGGTCTTCATTCTTGGGAATGCGGTAGTTGACAGCGCGTTTCTCACCCTCCTTCTTATAAGCTATATAAGGTCCGAAGCGGCCGTTGAGAATCTGCACACCCGGCAGGTCGGTGCCGAAGTCTTTTATGAACTTGTTGGCGTCGGCCTCGCGCTTTGCCTTTATCAGTTCCACGGCCTGGTCTGCCGTAATGTCGTAAGGCGAGAGGTCCTTGGGAATCGACACATAGAGCTTGCCTGCCTGCACATACGGGCCGAAACGGCCTATGGCGGCTTTCAGAGGCTGCCCCTCGAAGATGCCTAACGTGCGCGGCAGGTCAAAGAGCTGCAGAGCCTCCTGTAGCGTTATGCTGCTCATGCTCTGACCCTTCTGCAGCGACGCGAAACGCGGTTTCTCCGTGTCGTCGGCAACGCCAATCTGCACCACCGGGCCGAAACGGCCTATCTTTACGCTCACAGGCTTGCCGCTCACGGGGTCGGTGCCCAACAGACGCTCGCCCGCTTTATGCTCGGTGCGCAAGGCGTTGATGCGGTCGATGTGCGGATGGAAGTCGGTGTAGAACTCGTTTATTTCCTCTTTCCACGGCATTTCGCCCTTGGCTATCTCGTCGAATTTGCTTTCCACCTTGGCCGTGAAGCTGTAGTCGAGGATGTCGGGGAAATACTCCATGAGGAAGTCGTTGACTACCATGCCGATGTCGGTGGGCACCAATTTGCCTTTCGTGGAGCCGAAGTTCTCCGTCTTCACCTCTTCATCCAAGGGGGCGTTGCCGGCGTTGAGCGTAATGACCTTGTAGTTTCGCGGCGTGCCGTCGCTTTCGCCGCGCGTTACGTACTCACGCTGCTGAATAGTGGTGATAGTCGAGGCGTATGTCGACGGGCGGCCAATGCCCAATTCCTCCATCTTGCCGGTGAGGTCGCCCTCTTCATATCGCGGTTTGGCCTGAGTGAAATCCTCCGTGGCCACAATGGTTTCGCGTTCAATGTTCTCGCCCGTTTTCAGCGGCGGCAACATATTCTGTTCACCCTTTCCGGGCTGCTTGCCGTCGGCGTTCCACACCTTCATGAAGCCGGCGAAAGTAACAACCTCACCCTGGGCCTTGAAGCGTTCCTGACGCGACGATATGGCAATCTCCACATTCGTCTTGTCGAGGCGCGCGTCGGCCATCTGCGAGGCCACCGTGCGCTTCCATATCAGGTCATAGAGCCGCTGTTCCTGCGCTGTGCCGGTAATTTTCCGTTTCTCGGGATACGTGGGGCGTATGGCCTCGTGAGCCTCCTGCGCGCCCTTGGAATGGGTGTGGTAACGGCGCTGCTCAAGATATTCGGCGCCATACTCGCCGGTTATCTGCTTTGCTATCGCCTCCAGAGCAATGTCTGAGAGGTTGAGCGAGTCGGTACGCATATATGTTATGTGTCCGGCCTCGTAGAGCCTCTGGGCCAGCATCATGGTCTGGCTCACCGAGAAGCCGAGTTTGGAGTTGGCTTCCTGCTGCAGTGTAGAGGTGGTGAAGGGAGGCTTCGGACTGCGTTTCAGCGGTTTGGTCTGCACATCGGCCACGGTGAAGGTGGCGTTGCGGCAGGCTTCGAGGAACGAAGATGCCTCGCTCTCCGAGTCGAGGTGCTTGTTGAGATTGGCGCGGAACGATTGTCCGTCGGCCGCCAGACGAGCCTGGATGCGGTAATAGGCTTCCGGCTTAAAGGCCTGAATCTCCTTCTCGCGCTCGCAGATGAGCCTTACGGCCACACTTTGCACACGTCCGGCGCTGAGAGCCGGCTTAATCTTGCGCCACAGCACCGGACTCAGCTCAAAGCCTACTATGCGGTCGAGCACGCGGCGGGCCTGCTGGGCGTCCACCAGGTCTATGTTGATGTCGCGCGGATGCTGTATGGCGTTGCGTATGGCCGGCGGCGTAATCTCATGGAAGGCTATGCGGCGCGTCTTCTCCGGTGTCAGCCCGAGCACCTGATACAGATGCCATGCTATGGCCTCTCCCTCGCGGTCTTCATCACTCGCCAGCCATACCATATCGGCTTTCTTGGCTTCGCTCTTCAGCTCGCTCACCAGATGCTTCTTTTCAGCCGGTACCTCATATTTGATGTCGAAATCACCGCTCAGGTCCTGGTCGAAGTTCCCTTTGGGAAGATCGCGTACATGACCCACGCACGACAGCACTTTGTAGTCTTTGCCAAGTGCCTTCTCAAGGGCTTTTATCTTGCCCGGTGATTCTACTATGACTAAGTTTTTCATATTCGTTTCTATAAGGATAGACGGACGGCTGAATCTCTGTAGCAGTCTGCCTGCTCGCTTTCTGCCCGCAAAGGTAGTTATTTTTTTTCTTATTCAACACATTATTAAAAGAAGCGGTTCAAAATTGTCCTTTCAAACACTTGAAAAAAGGATGCGCCGAGGTGTCCCGGCACATCCTGCTGTATTGATTAAGCTGCTTTTTTCAGAGCTGTGTCGCTGTCAGCGGACCATTATTTTCTTTTTGCCTACCAGATAGATGCCTTTGGGCAGATTGGTGAGCGCATCCTTCTCCATTACGTTGGCACGGATGAGTACGCCCTGCATGTTGTAGACGTTGACAATGTTTTCGCCAAACATCTCCTCGATGTCTTCCACACCGGTGGTCATGTGGCTGTTGGAGAGTGCCACGCGACGGTTGTTGAGGTCCATGAGCACATCGTAAGTGCCGGCCGGATACTGGGTTGAATAGCGCATGCCGTACGACGGATTGACGCCGGTGCTCGTGATGTCTACCGTGAAGCAGGTGGCATTTACCGAGCCAACCTCCATCTGCTGGAAACCGTCTGATTCATCTTTCCAGTCGGGATGCTGGAATTCCTTGAGGTTGTTGTTCCAGCTGAGCTGGTCGAAGTTGAAAGGCTTGACGTTGACGTATGAAAAAGCGGTGTTCGGGTCTCTGTTCAGTTTGGAAGCGTCATAAACGGAGGCATAACGTGTGCCAAGATAGTCATACCATTTTTCCCTTTTGTCTTTGTCTGCATCGAGTATCTCGCTCTCCACTGCCAAGGAAGAGGCAAACGTGAACATGGCTCTGTTCTGATTGGTAGGATATGTGTCGTAGCTGTGCCATGTCTTGTGGTTGTGGAATTTTACTTTGCGGGCAATGTAATAGCCTGAAATTCCGTCTACGTTAGGCTGTCCCTGAATGTCAAAGTCAGGGTCTTTTTGGACATCGACCATGGTGATGCCTTTTGTGGGATTGCCCTGATGCTCACCGTTGGCGTCGCAGACATCGCCTATCAGATAGATATGTTGCGGGTAGTTGATTTTGCCGCGTATCTCCATGCGTATGGGATTCTGGTTGGCGTCGAGAGTAACCACGATTTCATATTTGCCGGGACAGGTGAAGAAGGAACCCCAGTTGCCGGTTGAATTTTTGAGTTTGTATTCGTCGGTGTACTCAGTGTCGAATATGTGGCCGGTTACGGCTACTATATTCTGGCCCTGACCAATGTTGGGCACGTAGCGGTTGCCGTCTTGGTCTTTGCACAGATACCAGTACATCTGACCGCTGGTCATGTCCGAGTTGCTCACCTTTTCTGCAAACTCCCAGGGTATGATGAACTCAGACGGATTCGACGGGTTGATATAGCCGTGGTTGGCGTTGGTGCCGTTGCCGCCGGCCTGGAACTGCTCTTTGCTGTTGTTGTGCCCGGGGTGGCCGATGACATAGATGTTGGGAACGGCTACAATATCGCCGAGGTGTTCAATGGAAATCTGCTTGGTCGCGGGGTTGACAGTGAATCTGTAGCGGCCCTCGGCCAGTGTGTAGTTGTAGTCTGTGCGATATGCCTGATATCCGTTGATGCCGTTGTTGGCGGCCATGTCCTGATTGCCTTTGCTCGAAAGGGTGTTGCCATACCATTTGCCGTCGATGTTGAGGCGCATGTAAACACCGCCGTTGCTGCCGTTGGTGAGGTTGACCTCGCCGGTGAACACGCCGCCGGGCTGACGCGTCAGAGAGATGCGGTTGTCGTCGCTCCATGCCTTGCCGTTGAATTCACCGGCAAAGTAAGCGTTGAGAGCCTCGGAACCTGAGCGGTCGATGGTGATACGCACAGAGGTGCCGGTGAAATATACCGTGTAGTTGACGCCGCCGAGCAGCCAGAACGCTCCCTGATCGCCGTTGGTGGCTTTTGCCGTGACTTCCTCCGTGAGGAAATAGTTCTTGCCGTTGTAATCGGGACATTTCTCGGTGCCGTTCCACACATAACGGAAATATGCCGTTTTGTTTGAGATGATGTTGGCGTAATACTCGCCGTTATTACCCTTTGTCAGCGTAATGCGCTGAGCGGCATTGGTGTCGCTCCAGTTGTCCACGTCGTTGATGTTGCCGAATACATAATATCCGGTTTTGGCGTTCTGCTTCACCACGAAGACGTTCTTGCCGTCGGCGCTCACACAAATCTTGTATTTGCCCGGCTGGATGTAGAATGCATACGAGCTGCCTGCATTGGCGCTGTAATACTTGTCCTGGCTGGAAGCATCGAAGTCGGCGCCGTTAGGCTGATATCCCGTGTTGTTGTATTTATAACGGAAATAGTATGTGGCCGTGGCAGTGAAGTCTGCCTGATAGCAACCGTCGGTGAAGGTGAGGGTGGTGTAATTGTTCCACTGCCCCTGAGTGCCGCCAACAATCTGCACAGTCTGCTTCTGAAGGGCACGGGCCTGATGGTTTGAGGCATTGTATTCAACAATGCAAGTTTCCTGTATGTCTGCGCCGTTGTTTTTGATGTAAATAGCGTGGTCCGTAACAGACAGCTGAGCCCAGGCCTCGCCATAATTTAAGTTGTAACTTTCCAGACCGTATTTCTGGCCGTTGTCGATGATGTAGGTGCCGTTTTTGGTGTTGTAGCCGTCTATGGCCACAGCATAGACGCTTGACCCCTTGATAGTGGGGCTCATGGTATAGGTCTTGCCGTTGTGCTGTAGCTGAACGGCACCCATTGCGGAGAGTACGGAGAGCATCGCCGCAACTAACAGAGTAATCAGTTTCTTCATATTGAGTTTTTTTAGATTTTTACCGCGTTGATTAATGTATGAACTTTTGTTTTGCAAGGAGGCGGCAGAACAATCGTTTTCCACCGAAAGAGACATGTTGGCACCGGCGCAAATCATGGCTGAGGCAACTTCACCCAAGGGGAGTTGCTGCGCTAATCTGCTTATGTCGTAACGACGGCTCATTTCAGTTAGATGATAGAGTTTTCTACGTTTGCGGTTTCTCACCCGCCGCCGAAACGGTATGATGATAACCCGCCTGATTTTATTCTAAGGCGTGCCACAGAACAGGAAGAAACGGCTGAGTGCAAAATCAATTACCTGTGTGAGGAAATGTTTTGTCTTTTTACCTGAAACCTAAGCGAGTTTTTCTGTATTGCCTATGCAATAGTAGTATAGACTTTACGAAACAAATTTGCCTAAAGCTCGTTTTAATGGTATGTTAGAAACCTGTACTATGTAAGTTTACGTTGTTGGACGCACAAAAGTATGAATAATTTCCAAGCCGCGCAAGAGGTCGATTAAATTTTTGTGAAATTTAAGATAAATTAATATTACAAGGTATAACTTTAAACTATATTAACAATTCGGCAGCCTCCTTCAACACCCGTCAGAGGGTCATGGAGAGCAACAGGAAGAGACACCGCGGCGGCTAACGGCAGACAAAGGCAGATAGTGTATAAAAGAGTGTATAAAAATGTGTAAATTTGCACCATGGATTCACCTCAGAGAGGACGTTTTGCCCCTTCGCCCACAGGCAGGATGCAGCTCGGCAATGTCTGGGCAGCCATGCTCAGCCGCACTTCCGTAAAGAGTGGCGGCGGTGTGTGGGTATTGCGTCATGAAGACCTCGACGCGCAGCGGTCGCGGACGGAGTTTGCCAAATGGATAGAAGATGATTTGCAATGGCTTGGCCTGACCTGGGACGAGGGCGGACTGGAGGAGAAAGGTGCCTGCGGCCCTTATCGTCAGAGCCTTTGCGCCCCGCTTTACGGCGCCGCCCTGAAGTACCTTCACCAACAGGGTCTGTTGTATCCGTGTCGCTGCCGCCGCGCCGACCTCTTGGCTGCGTCAGCACCCCATGCCTCCGACGGGCGACCCGTATACAGCGGCAAATGCCGTCCCGCCGATATGCCCAGGCAGATAGAATTGCCGCCGGGAGTGGCCGTGAGGCTCTTGGTGAGCCATACGCAAGTGCAGTTCGAGGATTTGATTTTCGGGCGGCAGCAGTTTGACCTTGCCGCCGAATGTGGCGATTTCATTGTGAGGCGTGCCGACGGAGCCTTTGCCTATCAGTTGGCTGTGGTGGTCGACGACGCCCGCATGGGCATCACGGAAGTTGTGCGCGGATGCGACCTCATACCCTCTGCCGCTCAGCAGATATATCTCTATAACCTGCTCCACAAACCCGTGCCCCGATTCGGCCATCTGCCCTTGTTGGTCAACAGCGCCGGTCAGCGACTCAGCAAGCGCGACGCCTCGCTGTCGATGGAAGTGTTGCGCCAACGCTGCCGCCCCGAACAGATTTTGGGCTATCTGGCGCATTTGGCCGGCCTGCTCCCCAAAGAGGAGCCTATAGACGCCTGCTCGCTCCTTGAAGTCTATGATGCCGCCAAACTGCCGCGCACACCGGCTATCACCGTCAGAACCTTCGACTGACCCTCAGCGGGAGCCCAGACGAATCTCAACCACCGGAGCCTGCGGCAGACCAATATATGTGCGCTTCGGATTCTTGGCCATGAAGTCGCGTATCATCTTGGCGCACTCCTCAAGGGTGTCGAAGCTGCCCACACAGCTGAAGAAGTCGTTGCGCGGATTGTTCAGAACAAAAGCGTCATAGCCCATGCGTTTCAGGTCCTCCACATCCCCCTCGGCGTTGGCGGCCATCTTGAACTTACCCACAGCCACATTATAACCTTTCAGTCCGGTCTGCGGCTCGGCGCCATGAATCGACAGCGCCTCGCGGAAGACGTAAACGCTGTCGGGTCCCACGCGGCGCAGACGCGGTCCCGACGTCGATGTGAGTTTGGGCATGCCAAGCTCCTGCTCGGTGGTGATTTCCGACTGTTTTCCGGCCTGAGCGGCCTCGTAGGCGGCCCGATAGTTCTTCTCGGTGGGTTTGCACCCCGTGGCCACGCTGAGGGCTACAAGGGCGCAGAGGCAGATGATAACTCTTTTCATACGCAGGTTAAAAAAAGGTTGCATTAAGTTAACGCATAAAAGGCAGGAATTATGACCCGGCCGTTGCAAGAAATTGAAAAAATGCTTACCTTTGCACTGATGAACCGCATAGGCAAACTCTATTTCCGCTATGGCACCATGGGGTCGGCAAAAACGGCCCTTCTGCTCACCACCGCGTATAATTTTGAAGAGCGCGGACTGGGCTATATGTGTCTGAAACCGGCCATTGACACGCGCGAGGCCAAGAACGTAATCCGTTCGCGCATAGGCATAGAACGCGAATGCAGCTGGATTTATCCCTCCACCGATGTCTACCGCCTGGTGATGGAGCGCATCGGCTCCACCGGAACGGTGATTGACTGGGTGCTTATCGACGAGGCCCAGTTCCTCAGCGCCGAGCAGGTGGATCAGTTGGCGCGTTTGGTCGACGACTCCGGGGTGAGCGTGGTCTGCTACGGTCTGCGCACCGATTTTCGGTCGCATCTGTTTGAGGGCAGCCGGCGGCTCTTTGAAATTGCTGATACCATAGACGAAATAAAATCCACCTGCAACTGCGGCCGCAAGACCATTGTCAACGCGCGCACCGATTCGCGCGGCAATATCATCACCGAGGGCCAGCAGGTGGAAATAGGCGGCAACGAGCGTTATGTGGCGGTATGCCGCAAATGCTGGCGCAACAGACGCATTGAACAGGCGCGCCGCTCGGCGTTGCCCCTGGATTAAGACCCCATTCAACAATCTAACCTTTCTTCTACCATCATGATAAGTGAAACTCTAACCCGTCAGATAATAGAGCTGATGCAGCGCGAGGTGGTACCTGCCGTGGGATGCACCGAGCCGGTGGCTGTGGCTCTGTGTGTGGCGCGTGCCACCGAACTTCTCGGCTCCTGTCCGGCAAAGCTCGAAGTAGGCCTCAGCGCCAATATGCTTAAAAACGCCATGGGAGTGGGCATACCCGGCACCGGCATGACCGGCCTCCCCATTGCCATTGCCTTGGGTGCCGTTCACGGCAAGAGCAGCGATGGCCTGGAAGTGTTGGCAAACATCACTCCCGCCGACGTGGAACGCGGCAAAAGCTATATCGACTCGGGCGCAATCAACATTTATCTCTGCGAGAATGCGCCCTCAAAGCTCTATATCGACGTCAAAGCCATATCCGCTTCCGGCGAAACGGCCCGCGCCGTCATCAAGGAGAGCCATACCAACTTTGTGCATGAGCAAAAGGGCGACGAGGTGCTGATGTCGCATCTGCATGACGACGAAGCTGCCTGCGGCACCGAGAGTGCCGACGAACATGCCGACCCTAAGCTCAATCTGCGCATGGTTTACGACTTTGCCATGGAGACGCCGCTTGAGCAGATTGCCTTCATAGCCCGCGCCGCCGAGCTGAACATCAACGCCGCCGACTGCGCCTTCCGCAGCCCTTACGGCCATTCGTTAGGTCGCATTGTGGCTGGCGAGGGTCTGAAGTATTTCGGCGACACGCCGCTGGCGCACATGATAGCCTGCACATCGGCCGCCTGCGACGCCCGTATGGGCGGATGTCCCGTTACGGTGATGAGCAATTCGGGCAGTGGCAACCAGGGCATCACCTGCACAATGCCGGTGGTGAGCTTTGCACGCGACTGCAACGCCGACCGCGAACACACCCTCCGCGCCCTGGCGCTCAGCAATCTGGTGAGCATTTATATAAAGCAGGGTCTGGGACGCCTCTCGGCACTCTGCGGATGCGTGGTTGCCGGCACCGGCGCCTCTTCGGGCATCGCATACCTCATGGGAGCCGATTACGACCGTATCTGCGCCGCTATCAAGAATATGGTGGCCAACCTCACCGGTATGTTGTGCGACGGCGCCAAACCCTCGTGCGCCATGAAGATAGCTTCTGCCACCAGCACAGCCATGATGTCGGCTCTGTTGGCTGTCAACGGCCAGTGCGCTTCCGCCTCCGAAGGTATTGTTTGCGACGACGTTGACCGCACCATCCATAACCTCACCTCGATAGGAAAAGACGCCATGCGCCAGACCGACGAGCTGGTGCTTAAAATAATGACGACCAAATAACGTTAGTGATAATAACATGGCCCAACATCATCATCACCATCATCACCATGGCGGCCGGTCGTCGCGACGCAGCATAGCACCCTTTGCCTGGTTGCTGCTTGTGGGTGTGTGTGTGTCGGTGATGCTGGTTCAGACCACCAACGATATGCCCGTGCCGGAAGCGCCACAGCGACTTTATCCCGGCACTCCCGACGCTCACCGTTCGCATGTGCTGCCGCAAACAGCCAAAGAAGCCAGCGACCGTTATCACCGGTCATGCGACAGCCCTGACACTGTATATGCCGACGATGGCGGCGTGAAAATCAACAACAGGGCCAAACAACAGTCTCAGAAACAACAGGCTGCTCCGGATGCTCCCAAAAACCGCAAAGCAGCCCCCGCGGTACCACAACGACAGCAGCAGGCACCGCAACGCTCTCGACAACCCGCAAAGAGCAAATAACGTTATCAACTATATCACATAACAACAACAAACCCGCTGACACTGCCGGAAATCCGGAGCCAGCGGGTTTGTGGTTTCTGTATTGCCTTACTTTACAATAACTTTCATGCGTTTGTTGCCCTGCACCTTGATATAGATGCCGGGAGCGAGATTCTCCGTCGGCTGCATCTCCATGCCCTGCATGTTGAACCACCGTTCAGGCTGTGTCTGTTCATCGGTCTCAATGCCGCCTACACCAACCGTAGAGTCGTATGCCACTCCGATGAACGGATGATTCCAGGTCTGATTGGCCCATTTCTTCCATGCGGCTTTCTGTGCGTCTGTTAAATCAGGAGAAACACGGCAATATGCCTGACGAGGAATGTTCTCAAAGCCTCCATTACCCTGACGCGTGGGAGGCGTGTCGCCTGTGAAATATACATCGGTAAGCTTATGGGTCGTTTTTTTATCTAAACCAAATGCATGATGATAGATTGTAGTGTGGCCGCCATGAATGGCTATGACCGATACATTAGGACAGTTACCGAACGAATACATAGGTATTGCATGCACATATTCGTTTTTGGTGTCTTTATCTGCATCAACGCCGTCAATGTATATTGATGTCAGCTTCTCACAGCCCTTGAAGCTTTCCGTATCCCAGGACTTCAACGGCGGAATTGTCACTGTTATGACACCTGAGTTTAAAAATGCCTCTTTGCCTATCGACTCCAACGACTTCGGCAGGTTGAAAATTGATTTGGCCGTGGCATTAACTCTTGAAAGCTTGGTACAGTTTCTGAAAGTGTAATTGTCAATCTTTTTTATCTGGTCAGAAAACTTTATCTCTTCCAGCCCGGAACAACCCTCAAAACTTGACGCCGGGATTTCCGTTATTGTTTCCGGCAAAGTTATTTTGGTTATTTTGGAAGACGCAACGTTGCTGGTCTTGTCAAAAGGGTACGACATATTGACGGTGGTGCTCGAAGCTGTTTTTTCGGACGCGTAGGCGATAGAAGAAACCGTGTAAGTCTTGTTCTGGTAGGTGATTGTTTGCGGAACCACTATCTCACCACTGTATGCAATGAGATTCGGATAGCCCGTGTTCGGGTTGATGGTGCGGTTTCTGCGCACCGTGGCTTCGCCCGAACGCGGAGAGTTCAGCTTGTACCAGATGCCGTCTATCTGCCGTACGCTGTTTTTGGAGTCATTGTCCGAGGCGTATGTTGCGGCAAGAACATTTGCGGGAAGAAAGGCTGCAAACAGAACTATCAGACATAGTCTGAAATAATGGGTAAGATTTTGTTACATGTCGTGAATTATGTTAGTTAGATTGCCTTGAAGTCCGAATTTACTGTACAACAATATTTAAATAGGAACCCGGCTGAATCATTTGTGGTGCAAAATTATAAAAGTTTTATCGATGCAGCAATAACGGCATGGTAAATAATGTTAATCCGGAATAAAAATTTAATTCAGGTTAAAAAGAATAGCTCAAGGTATTGCACAGGCGATGAAAAAGTATTAACTTTGCAGCCGCAAAACGTATATACCGCCAAGGCAGAAAAAGAGCCTCCACGTCGGAGACCGCCCAACGGGTAATCAAAGCGCATAAAAATACAAATGTACGCTATCGTAGAAATCAAGGGACTGCAGTACAAAGCCGAAGCCGGCAAATATCTGTATGTCAACCATCTCGGCGATGTGAAAGAGGGCGAAGCCGTAACTTTCGACAAAGTCCTTCTCATTGACGCTGACGGCGACGTAAAAGTCGGCGCGCCTGCCGTGGAAGGCGCAAAAGTAAATGCTGAAGTTATGCTTCCGCTGGTAAAAGGCGACAAAGTCATCGTTTTCAAAAAGAAACGTCGCAAAGGCTATCGCCGCAAAAACGGACATCGTCAGCAGTTTACGCAAGTGATGATAAAAGAAATTGTTAACGCTTAAAGAAAGGCAAACTTAGAGATGGCACATAAAAAAGGTGTCGGCAGTTCAAAGAACGGCCGTGAATCAGAAAGCAAACGCCTCGGCGTTAAAATCTTTGGCGGCAGCAACTGCCGTGCCGGTAACATCATCAAACGTCAGCGTGGCACAGTGCATCATCCCGGCCTCAACGTAGGTATGGGCAAAGATCACACCATTTACGCTCTCATTGACGGCGTAGTGGTTTTCTCCACCGGCAAAGAGGGCCGCAAGTTCATCAACGTGCAGCCGCACGCTGAGGCTTAAGTCCCAAGCTATCAAAACTCCTAAGGCCGCCACCGTTGCTGTTAACGCCGGTGAGCGGCCTTTTTAATCCAATACCCTCAGCGCCAAACGCCTCAGTCCCAAACGATTAGGACCAAGCCCCGTTTTGTGGCTCGTTATTGTGTCTGTTATTGTGTCGGGAAATGGCAATTTAAGGCCCCTTGGCGCGTTATTGTAGAGATGAAAACCTCTCTCGCAACACTCATGGTCAAGGCAATGCTGGCAGCGTTGCTTTGGTGTCTGTGCAGTTGTTCCGACACCGAGCCCTCGGCGCCGGCACGACGCACAATTTTAGTCTACGCCGTGGCCTGCAACTCGCTCAGCAGCTTCCTGCCCGCCGATATGGAGGAGATGGAAAAGGGCTTGGCCGCCAACGTTGCCGATGCGCAGAATTGCCGCTGGTTGGTTTATGTGGCCGATTATTCCTCCGACCCCGCCCTCTGGGAGCTGAAAGTGGAGAACGGCACTGTTACCCGCCATAGGTGCAAAAAATACTCCGACGAGGAAGCCAGCACCACACCCCGGCGCCTCAGTCGCGTCATTGCCGATGTGCAGCAGATTGCCCCCGCCAACGATTACGGTCTCATTCTGTGGAGCCATGGCGCCGGCTGGAATCCGGCACACAACATAGGCACAAACAAATATTGGTTTGGCGACGACCTCTCACAAGGCACGGCAACACAGCATCTCGACATCACCGATATGGCGCAGGCCATCCCCAAAGGCACATTCTCGTTCATCTGGGCCGACTGCTGCCATTTAGGGGGCATAGAAACGGCCTACGAGCTTTCCGACCGCTGCAGCCGCTTCATCGGCTATCCCACCGAAGTGCTCGGCCAGGGAATGCCTTATCATCTCACCGTCCCCTTTCTGCTCCGTGAGCAAGCCGACGTGGAAGGCGCCGCAAAAGCCTTTTACGACTATTATAACGCTAAGAGCGGTCAGCAGCGCGCCGCCTCGGTCTGCGTGGTCAACACCTCGCGGCTTCCGGCTTTAGCAGCCGCTTGCCGCAGTCTGATGAACGGCCGCCCAACGCCTCAGCTCGGCAGCGTGCAGCGCTTCCATCGCGAAGAAACGGGTCTCGGTCCGTATTACGACCTGCGCGACCTGTGCAAGGCTTTTGCCGGCGGCGATGTGAACGATGTCCGTTACAGGGCAGTGTGTCAGGCGCTTGACGAGGCGGTTACTTACGCAGCCGCCACTCCCGCTTTTTTAGAGCTGCGCATTGCCCCCGACAGATTCTGCGGCTTAAGCAGCTATCTGCTGATGGCCGACGACCCTTATTCCGATTTTTACCGGCAATACCGCTGGTGCAAAGATGTTTTTGAATGACCAACCTGATTGCCCTGATTTTGCTGCAGGCGCAGAACCCCGATACCGCCGACGCAGCTCAGAAAATGATTAAGCAGGAAGAGGCCTTCTTCAACAGTTTCAAGGGCCTCTCGCTGCAAAGCATCATCGACAAGCTGGCCAACACCATGGTAGAGTTCGCCTTCAAGCTGCTCATCGCCCTGGTGGTGTTCTACATAGGCCGCTTCATCATACGCAAGCTCTATGCCTTCAGCAAACGCATCATGGAGCGCCGAGGCACTGACCCCTCGTTATGCACTTTCCTCCTCTCGGTGCTGAAAATCACCCTCTATTTCATCCTTATAGTTACGGTGATAGGCATCCTGGGCATAGAGACAAGCTCTTTCTTAGCGCTGTTCGCCTCGGCAGGCGTGGCAATAGGTATGGCTCTCAGCGGCACGCTTCAGAACTTTGCCGGCGGTGTGTTGATTCTCCTGCTCAAGCCTTACAGGGTGGGCGATTTCATTGAGGCTCAGGGATATAGCGGCACGGTGAAGGCCATTCAGATTTTCAACACCGTGATTAATACGCTCGACAACAAGGCCATTGTGATACCCAACGGCGGTCTGAGCACAGGCACAATCAACAACTACTCCATGGAGGATTACCGCCGTGTGGAATGGACCGTGGGTCTGAGCTACGACACTGACCTCGACAAGGCCAAAGCCACAATGCTGCAGATGCTAGGCGAAGACCCCCGTGTGGTGCGTCAGTATATTGAGGATGACCGCATGATGCGTCTGCAGGAAGTAGCCGCTGAGGAGGCCGAGATAGAGCAGCAGGAGAAAGAGGAGGCCGAAGAGCAGACCGACGAGAGCAAACTGGGCTGGTGGGCGCGCCATCGCCTTCGTCACCGCAAGATAGCCGAGAAGGTGCAGGCAAAGGTCATTCCCCCGGTGAAGAAGGAGAAGGTTGACTGTTCACCCTTTGTCGGCCTCGGCGAGATGGCCGATTCAAGCATCAACTTCACGGTGAGGGCCTGGACCCCTTCGGCCACTTACTGGCCACTGTATTTTGAAATGAACGAGCGCTTCTATAAAGAGCTGCCGCAGAAGGGCTTCAGCTTCCCCTTCCCGCAGCTCGACGTACACTTCGACAAACAGAAATGATGAATACTTTCACAACCATATTTATAGCTTTAAGCCTCTGTCTGGGCGTTAATTCGCTGCTTGACTACTCAGCGTCGGGCCGCAATGAGAATTCCGGCAAGGGCCATGTTGTCTTTATCGGCGACAGTAACACCTGGAACGGCGGCGACGACTGCTCCAACCCGAAAGCATGGAGCTACTGGATGGTGAAGAATATGCTCCCTGCCACCGCCCGCAGCTATGCCCGCAGCGGCGCCACCTGGACAAACAATGCCGCCACCGTGGCCGACACGGCAAGCTATTTCGAGGTGCTCAACGACCAAAACGTGCTTTATAACCAGATTCTACGCCTCAAAGGTGAGGTGAAGGCCGGCCGTCAGCTGGTGCCTGACTATATCTTCCTGAGCGGCGGCACTAACGACGCATGGTTTAGCGCCAAGCGTCCCGGCCTCTACAACAGTACTGTGGAGCAGGCTTACTCGCGCCCCATGACAACGGCCACAACACCGGCTCAGGCCACCTCGTTGGCCGAAGCGGTGCGTCTTAACCTGATGCTGCTGAAAGAGGCTTTCCCCAACGCACGCATCATCGTGGTCGGTCCCCCTTACACCACCAAGGCTTCAAAAGAGACCATAGAGAAAGTGGCCGACATCATTCAGCAGTCGGCGCGCAAATCGGGCGTGGAGTGCATACGCATAGAAAAGAACTGCGGCATTGACCCGGTGAAGGAGAAGCAGAAACCTCAGCTGACTTCCGACGGCACGCACACCAATAACAAAGGTGCATGGCAGATTGCACGCTGTGTGTATGATTATCTTGCCTTCAGCAACCCACAGTAAGATTCTTGTAGTAAAAGCATAGAATGGTATTCTCTGATCTTTTCTTCCTGTTTGTATTCATCCCGGCCTTTGCAATATGCTATCTGCTGGCCGGCGTAATTGATAAACGCGTACTCTACAGGCGCGACAAACTGCTCTATATCGATGAGGATAACGGTGAGGAAGGCGCTCGCGATGCCGCCGACAAACCGGGCTTCGCCTCACGCAACTTCGCATTGGTCATCTTCTCGCTCCTCTTCTACGCCTGGGGCGAGCCGGTGTATATCTTCCTGATGCTTGTATGCGTGGTGATAAACTACTTTGCCGGTCTGGCCGTGGCACGCAGCACTCGTCACCGCAAACTGGCCCTCATCATCGGCCTCGCCCTCGACCTGGGCCTCCTCGGCACTTTCAAATATCTCGGCTTCTTCGGCGATATCCTCAATTCCGTAGGTTTGGCCGTGAACGTGCCCAAAGTGGCGCTCCCCATTGGCATCAGCTTCTATATTTTCCAGTCTATCAGCTATCTTGTTGACGTGTACCGCCGCGAGACTCCGGTGCAGAAACGCTTCATGGACCTGCTGCTCTACATTGCCATGTTCCCGCAGCTCATTGCCGGCCCCATTGTGCGCTATGGCACGGTGGCCAAAGAGTTGCATCAGCGCCATGTGTCGGCTGCCGACCTGGCCGACGGCATATACCGCTTCCTCATCGGTCTGGGCAAGAAGGTGATTATTGCCAATATGCTCTCGGAGATTGCCACCCTCTTTCTGGCCGACGGCGTGGAGAATCTGAGTATCTGGGGCGCCTGGATTGGTATTCTGGCCTTTACGCTGCAGATATATTTCGACTTCTCCGGATATTCCGACATGGCCATCGGCATGGGTCGCTGCATGGGCTTCCATTTCCCTGAAAACTTCAATCACCCCTACTGCTGCACAACCATTACCGACTTCTGGCGTCGCTGGCACATGTCGCTCGGCTCCTTCTTCCGCGATTACGCCTACATCCCCCTTGGCGGCAACCGGCGCCATCAGGCTCTGAATATCTTCACCGTGTGGTTCCTGACCGGTATGTGGCACGGTGCCTCGTGGAACTTTATCATCTGGGGACTCTATTTTGGCACTATACTGGCTCTGGAGAAGGTTTCTATCATCAAGTGGCAGAAACATATTCCCAACGTGCTTTTGCGCCTCTACGCGCTTTTTATAGTGGTTGTGGGCTGGGGCATTTTCTACTTCGACAACTTCGACAAGATGAAGCTCTGGTTCTCTTCGGCCTTCGGGCAGAAGAGTCTGGAGTTCGGCTTTCAGGAGCTCACCTCGCTCACCGACAATTTCTGGCTCTGGGTGGTGGCAATCCTCTTCTGCATCCCCCTGCGCAGCTATATTGAGCGCGGCTCGGAATATGTGGCAGGCAAGGTGGCCGGCAGCAACGGCCGTCATATAATGGCTGTGGGGCGCGCCTTCGTCAGCATTCTGCTCCTCGCTCTCTGTGTGGCTCTCCTGGTGGGCGCCACAAACAACGCTTTCATCTATACCCGATTCTGACAATCATCCGTTTCTCTGATATGCACAACAAGCTCTATATCTCACTGGTAGTGGCGGTCTATGCTGTGGTGGCCGTCGTCTTTCTCTTTTTGCCCCGAAGCACTTACTCGCAGCTTGAAAAACGCGAGTTGGCCAAGATGCCCGAGTTCAGTACCGACAAGTTGGCCGACAGCAGCTATCCCAAAGAACTGTCGGCCTGGTTCAGCGACTCGGAGCCTTATCGCGACGAGCTGATGGCCACCTCCATGTGGGTGCGCGACAAGATCCGTCTCAACGTAGGCAGCGACGAGGAGGCTGTGTCGTTTCATGCCGGCGACGGCGGTGAGGCTGACCCGGCAGCTCCCGGCGCCGATGCCACTCCTGAAGAGATTGCTGCTTATCAGAACCGCATAAACGCCGATGCAAATGCCAAGATTGCCAACCGAGGCATCATTGTGGTGGGTAAGGCTCCCAACGCAAGGGCGCTGATGGCTTACGGCGGCCGAGGCGGCGGCGAGAAGCTGGCAGAAGCGCTCAACAAATATCACTCGGCGCTGAAGGTCAATGTCTATGCCATGGTGATACCGCTTGCCACGGAGTTCTATTGTCCTGACAAGGCCAAATCGGCCAGCAAGCCGCAGCTGCCAACCATTCAGAACATTTATCGCCATCTGGCTCCGGGTGTGCATGGAGTCAATGCCTACACGGCACTCGCCAACCACGTCAAGGAGGATATCTATCTGCGCACTGACCATCACTGGTCGCCGCTTGGTGCCTTCTATGCAGCCGAACAGCTGGCCAAGAGCGCCGGAGTGCCCTTCAAGCCTCTATCGGCCTACGACAAGCATGTGGTACACCGCTTCGTCGGCTCTATGTATGGATATAGCAAGGACATAGCCATTAAGAACTCGCCCGAGGACTTTGTCTATTACACTCCGCGCGGACTCAATTACACCACCACTTACATCAACTACACGGTGAACAAGGATTACCGCATCACGCGCGAGAGCAAGCCGCAGAACGGCTCATACTTCTATCATTATAAGGATGGCAGCAGCGGCGCTTACTGCACTTTCATGGGCTCCGACATGAAGATTACGCAGGTCAGGACGGGTAACAAAAACGGGCGCCGGCTGATGATTATCAAGGACTCGTATGGCAATGCCGTGCCGGGATATATGTTCTATAGCTTTGAGGAGGTGCATGTGGTCGATTTCCGTTACTTCAACAAGAATATGCGCAAGTATGTGCGCGACCACGGCATCACTGACATAGCTCTTGTGGTGAATATCTACAACGCCTATTCGCCGCGCACAGCCGAGAAGCTGATGCATTACCTTGGCCAGAGCGACAATGCCTTTGCGCCCGCAACCCCCTCGGCGCCGACCTCCACCGAGACGGCCCGCAAACCTGAGGCTGCCAAACCCGCCGCCGCCAAACCCGCGGCTCCCAAGCCTGACCAACCCTCCAAGCCCTCTGCTCCCAAGCAGCGCGAGGAGAAAGCCCCCGAGCCCCCCGTCGAGCCTGCCGCTCCCGCCGAACCCTCCACCCCCGCCTGATACCCCCTCCTTTAGAGGCCCTTAAGGCGCTTAAGGAATTTAAGGAGCTTAAGGAGTTTAAAGCAGCCTTTCAATAAGGCGCTCCCTAAACTCCTTAACCTCCTTAATCTCCTTAATCTCCTTCCTCCCCCCTAATTTCGCTCTGCTTTTCAGAAGCCTCTCCGGTCTTTGCGGAGGCGCATCATGCGCTCGGAGAAGCCGCCTTCTTGCATAAACTTCTCTGATAGCCGCTTTAAGAGCCTGTGCAGCAGGTAATCGGTCTGATTAAGCAATATAATCGCCATATTGGCTATGGTTTGCGGTGGTCGTGTCTCGGCAATTCGCATGAAGAAATCGGCATCATTGTGTGTCATGCCAAGCTGCCGCATAGCCTCATATTCCTTACTTCCCTTCTCCCATTGCCGATGCCCGCGTGAACCGAGATAATCCTCGTAATTCTCTAAAAGTTCCTTCAGACTTGCCTTCGCCACATTTATCAGTTTGATTTCCGTCTTAGCCGAGGTAGGAGCAGCCTCGCACCCTTCCACGATATTCTGTTTGCCGCTACGTACGGGCAGCCTGTACCATTTGGTCTATTGTGCGGTCGCCTTTGGATAGATAATGCTCGCAGAAATAGTAGGTGAGTAGAAAAATGGTGTTTGCTTTCTTATAACAAAGCAGAGATTTATAATTGCCGTTGGATCTGATTAACTTCTCCATGGCGAAAAGCTTTTGTGTAAATTATCGATGAGGTGGTTTTTAAGGGGCTTAGGGTGGTTAAGGCATTTAAGGAGTTTAAGGGTCATAAGGAGCATAGGGAGCTTAGAGGCTATTTCTCTAAACTCCTTAAGTACCTTATACTCCTTAAGCTCCCTAAATTCATTAATTCCCTTAAGCTCCTTAAAGGGCTGTCAGGCGCTTAAGCAAGGCGCTTTTCAAGGTTGGCGCGGATGGCCTTGAGGAAGTCGGCGCTGTTCACGGCCTTCGGCATAGCCTCGGCGTCCATCAGGTTAACCAGGTCTTTGGTTACTATGCCGGCGTTGAGGGTGTCGAAGCAGGCATCTTCAAGGGCATTGCCGAAGTTGATCAGTTCGGGCAGACCGTCCATCTCGCCGCGTTTGCGCAGAGCGCCGCTCCAGGCAAAGATAGTTGCCATGGGGTTGGTGGATGTCTCCTCGCCCTTCAGATACTTGTAATAGTGGCGCGTTACGGTGCCGTGAGCGGCCTCATACTCGTAGTTGCCGTCGGGCGATACGAGCACGCTCGTCATCATGGCCAGTGAACCGAATGCGGTCGATACCATGTCGCTCATCACGTCGCCGTCATAGTTCTTGCAGGCCCAGATGAAGCCGCCTTTTGAACGGATTACGCGTGCTACGGCGTCGTCAATCAGAGTGTAGAAATATTCCAGGCCCAGACGCTCGAAGTCGGCCTTATACTCCTTCTCGTAGATTTCCTCGAAGATTTCGCGGAACTGAGCGTCATATTTCTTCGAGATGGTGTCCTTGGTGGAGAACCACAGGTCTTGCTTGGTGTCGATGGCGAACTTGAAGCAGCTGTGAGCGAACGAGCGGATGGACTTGTCGGTGTTGTGCATACCCTGGAGCACACCGGGGCCTTTGAACTCGTGGATAACTACCTCTTCCGGCTCACCGTTTTCGGGAGTGAAGACGAGCTTGGCTGTGCCGGCCTGGTCAGCGCGGATTTCTACGCTCTTGTAAACGTCGCCGTAAGCATGACGGGCAATGGTGATGGGCTTCTCCCAGTTGCGAACTGCCGGATGGATGGTGGGCAGGCAGATAGGTGCGCGGAATACCGTGCCGTCGAGGATTGAGCGGATGGTTCCGTTGGGCGATTTCCACATCTTGTGCAGATTGTACTCCGTCATACGCTTTGCATTGGGAGTGATGGTGGCGCACTTAACGGCAACGCCGTATTTCTTAGTGGCTTCGGCAGCCTCTACGGTAATGCGGTCTTCAGTCTTGTCGCGCTCTACCAGGCCGAGGTCGTAATATTCGGTCTTGAGGTCTACGAACGGAAGAATCAGTTCATCTTTGATCATCTTCCAGAGGATGCGGGTCATCTCGTCGCCATCCATTTCCACCAGCGGGGTGGTCATCTTTATCTTTTCCATGGTATTTGCTTTTTGGGGAGCCGGCGGCTTATTGGTCTAATTGGTCTAATTAGTCTAATAAGAGCCGGCTCCGGTCGGTTTTTATTTTCTGTTAGCGTAATAGTTCATCAGGCAGCCGTCGGCCAGAATCTGGCGTTCGGTGGGAGTGAGGTTGCGGAAATAGAGGTGCAGGTCGTTGATTTTGCCGGCCTTGGTGATCACCTTGGCGTCAATCTCCTCCTTGCCGTCGAGGATAGCCTTGCGGATACCCGGCACGAATACGAAGTCGCCGTCCTGATAGTCGAACGGAGTGCCTTCAGCGATGGTGAAGGGCACGATACCCCAGTTGATGCAGTTTGAGCGATAACGCTTGGTGGCGTACTCGTAGCAGATGTTGGCGTCGCCGCCGAGCACCTTCTGGCAGGAAGCAGCCTGCTCGCGGGCCGAGCCGTCGCCGGGACGGTTGGCGAATACGCATGAGCCGAGCGACGTGTCGGCAGCCTTGGCGCCTACCTTCTCCAATACAGCCTCAATGTCGGCAGGAGTGTGGCCTGCGCGGCGTTCCAGGTCTTCGGCCTGAATCTTCTTGCTGCGGCCTACATACTCAGGCACGCGGCGGCTGAGAGCGAACTCACTGAGCTTCAGCGGGTTCGAGCGGTAGCTGGAAGTCTCGCCCGAAGGAATCAGCTCGTCGGTGGTGGTTACGGGGTCATGGATAACAGCTGCCAGTTCAAGCAGCATGTTCTCCTGCATGGGATACATCTTGGGCCAGTCCTTGATGTTGGGACCATAGCGCAGCTCCGTGTCGAGCTTCTCGTGCTGATAGCCGTTGTAAACGCGGCGCTCGTAAATCTTGGCGTCGAATTCGTAAGGCTTGTGGCTGTTGGTGTAGTCCACGTCGGTAGCTGCGGTGATTACGCCGCCGTTGGCAGCTGTAGCGGCAATGGAGCGAGCGTCCATAAGAGCCACGAGGCTGAGCTGGCCCTGACCCGGTTTGGAGCCTTCGCGGTTAGGGAAGTTGCGGGTGGTGTGGCGGATACTCAGACCATTGTTGGCAGGAACGTCGCCGGCACCGAAGCACGGTCCGCAGAAAGCAGGCTTGATGACAACGCCGGCCTCAAGCAGCTCTTCGGCAACACCGTCGCGCGTGGTGGCCATGTACACGGGCACTGACTGCGGATAAGCCGAGATGGTGAAATAGTCGTTGCCAACGCTCTGGTTCTTGAGGATGGAGGCAGCCTCAGCCAGGTTATCGTATGTGCCGCCCGAGCAGCCGGCTATGATGCCCTGGTCAGCCATCACCTTGCCGTCTTTGATTTTGCTTACCAGGTCAACCTCTACCTTGTCGCCGAAGCGCTTCTTGGCGTCGGCCTCGACCTCGCGCAGAATCTTCTCAGGGTTGGCCTGCAGCTCGTGGATGGTGTAGGCGTTGCTGGGGTGGAAGGGGAGAGCAATCATCGATTCCTGCTTGCTCAGGTCGATGCGAATCATGCCGTCGTAGTAAGCCACCTTGCCCGGACGCAGTTCCTTGTAATCCTCCGGACGGTTGTGAATCTCATAGTGATGTTTCACCTCGTCGTCGGTAACCCAGATAGAGCTCAGACAGGTTGTCTCCGTGGTCATGATGTCGATGCCGTTGCGGAAGTCGATGGGAAGGTTTTTCACACCGGGGCCGGCAAACTCAAGCACCTTGTTCTTCACGAAGCCATTGTCGAACACGGCTTTCACCAGCGAGATAGCCACATCGTGGGGGCCGATGCCCTTACGGGGAGTACCTTCGAGCCATACTAATACGACCTCGGGAGCATTGATGTCCCAGGTGTTGCGCAGCAGCTGTTTCACCAGCTCGCCGCCACCTTCGCCAACACCCATGTTGCCCAGTGAGCCGTAGCGGGTGTGAGAGTCGGAACCCAGAATCATGTTGCCGCATTTCACCATTGCCTCGCGTGCATACTGGTGTATAACAGCCTGATTGGCAGGTACATAGATGCCGCCGTATTTCTTGGCAGCCGAGAGACCGAACACATGGTCATCTTCATTGATGGTGCCTCCCACTGCGCACAGCGAGTTGTGGCAGTTGGTCATTGCGTAAGGCAGAGGGAATTTCTCCAGACCCGAGGCGCGGGCTGTCTGTATGATGCCCACATAAGTGATGTCGTGGCTCATCATGGCATCGAAACGGATGCGCATCTTGTCGCCCTTGGAGCCGTCTACGTCGTGGCTCCGCAAAATGGAATAGGTGATTGTGTTTTCGCGTGCCTCCTTAGGAGAAGGAAGTCCCGTGGTGTCGGCTGCTATCGTATTGCCGTCAAGCAGATACACGCCTTTGTCAATCAGTTCAACCATGATTTTAGATTTTAGGTAGTGATGTGTATTTTATTATTTTGAGTTTTTCAGACAGGTGAGGGAGAGGGAATCAGAGAGTCGCAGAGCAGCGTCAGCGCCAGCATATCGGCCGTTCCGCCGGGGGAGATATTCATTGACGTGCAGAGGCGGCCCAGGTCGTCGAGACGGCGCTCAAAACGAGAGCCTGAAGCCTGGAGTGCCTCCTTGGCACGTTGTTTCAGCATTTCCGACGCTTCCGCACCACGGCGGTGATAGACATTCGTGTCGTCGAGCGTCGACATAATCGTCAGCAGCAGCCGCTGAAGCCTGAAAGCGTCAGCCTCCGGCAGCGAACGCAGATATGGGAGCCAGTAGTCGAAGACATCACTGTATCCCTCTTGCGCCATATCCAGCGCCGAACGCAGCTTTCCTTCGCGCCTGGCTTTGTCGCCGTGTGTCCCCTCCGTGGCGGAGAATGGAGCCGCGAGACTGCGAATCACAGCGCTGAGACGCTGCGGCGTAAGAGCCTCGCCGCGACTGATTAGCTGCGAGGCGGCCGCCACAGTAAGCCCCAGGGCGAAGATGGCGCCCCGGTGAGTGTTGATGTTACCCGTGGCAACGTTCATGGCCTCCTCCGCCTTCAGCCCTTCGGCCACCAGAGCCTCGTGCGAGTAGCGGTCTTCGAGCTGCTGCAGCGCAAAAGCCTCGAAGCTGCCGCGCAACGCCGTTATGGCCCGGCTCATCAGCCTGAAGTCCATATCTGTGTGCGAACCGCAGCTGCGCGGAGTCACCAATCCCGGTTTGGGATGCAGACCCAATTCCCGGCGCAAAGCCTCCTCAGCCATACCGCCAAGCACCATAGCCATGGTAGACGGAGGCAGCAGCGGCAGGCAACCGGCGAAATCCTTGCGGCGCAACAACTCGCGTACCCGGGTGGCGCTTATGACTTCTCCGTTCACGCCCGCACGTTCGGTGAGCCTCACCTCGATGCCGTGCTGAGGCAGAAGCTCACACATAAGCTCATTGTAGCGCGCTGTGAGAGCGTCCGTAGGCTCGCTGCCCACAAAACGTATCGCCGCGTTGAGCGCCGGCGCGATATGGCGGCTGAAGATGTCAAGGTCGAGCCGTATGTGAGTGTCTGTGCGGTCCGTTACCTCCTTTATGAAATATGTGGGGAAGGTGGCGGCGCTGACGGCATACCGGCTCCCTTCAAGCACCGTTACATTGGCTATGTCGGCCACACCCTGACGTATGGCCTGCAGCCGCGAGGCATACGGAAAGCCGCCGGGCGTGTCATCGAGCACCGGTATCACATACAGGTTATCTACCTGTGCCGCAGCCTGTTGCACCAGATAGCGGTGCCCCCGGGTGAAGGGATTGGCGTTCATCACAATGGCGCCGTTTACGCCCGGTTTGCGTTGCTTGCCGAGATAGCCGACGTATGTCGCCAGTTCCCGGCGGTTGCTCTCCAACAGTACTGCGCGGGGCGCTATGCCCACTTCGCCAAAGGCCAACGACTGGAATTTGACGCTGTATTCCGGCTTGGTGAACACCAGGATGTTCTGCGTCTCAGGGGCATATTCGCGCACCTTCTGCTGCAGATATTGCACCAACATTCCGGTGAGCCCTCCCGCCTGTTCGCCGGTAGCAACCGCCACACCTTGCAGCGTATAGCCCGACGATGACCGCACTAACGAGGCGGTACCCGCGAGTTTGTCGCAGTCATCATAAATGCCTGCCACAAACTCCGGGTCTGAGGGAGTATCAAGACCGAACGATTGCAGGAATTTGGTCCACTCCGTCCGTTTGCCCGGAATGGAGAGGAAGATGTCCTGCACTGTCAGATTTCGGAATGTGCTCATTACAAATGCTGTCTATTCGTTGCAATAGCTGTTGCAGCGGATGGGCTGCGCTGCGCATACATTCGCGCGCAGGGCGGCCGCAAATCAGACAACGCCGTGGCGGCGACTGCAAATCGGCCCTGCTGAAGGGCACACAGTCGGCCGTTATCACGTCGATGTCCATCAGGCGCCCTAAGGGATGTTGCTCCTCAATGGCCACGCAGCGTCGTTTGGCCTCTTCGGCGCCTAAGTCGGTGAGCCAGTAAGCCTCATAACCTGTGCGCAGATCGCGTATCACGCGCACCGGCCCGAAGGCTGCCTGAAGCGCCTCCAGACCTGCCTGTGCCACTATGGCGGCGCTGCGCGTCTGCTTCACAGAACCCGCCATGACTACCGTGAGCACCACAGGGGTAAGCCCCGGATACATGGCCAGTAACCGCTGTTGCATGGCGTGGCGCCTGTCGCGCGAGGCAAGCAGCTCGTCAAGCGTTATGGTAACGGACACTGTCGATGCCTTTACTTCTCTATGGGCTTGATGTTCTTTATCACATCCATTACCGAGCCGTCGCGGTTCATCACCACACCCACTGTCTTGTCGCCGAAGGGGAGTGCGTCGGGCTGGCCGATGATGGATTTTGCTTTGTCGCGCAGCGTGGTGATATCAACCACCTTCAGACCTGCCTTGCGCAGACGCTCGGCCAGTTCCGGACGGTTGGGATTGACGGCAACGCCATATTCCGTTACTATCACGTCTACGCTCTTGCCCGGGGTGATGAGGGTGGTTACCTCATCAACGATGCAGGGGATGCGGCCGCGCAGCAGCGGGCAGACTATGATGCTCAGAGCCGAGTCGGCGGCTGTGTCGGGGTGTCCGCCAATGGCGCCGCGGATGACGCCGTCGCTGCCCACAAGCACGTTGACGTTGAAGTTGACGTCGGCCTCAAGAGCGCTCAGAATCACTATGTCGAGATAATGCGTTGCCGAGCCGGGTTCGTCGGCGGCTGCATATTCGTTGGCCGACACCTCTTTGTGGAACATATCGTCGCGGAGGCTCTCGGCGGCCACCTTGTCGAAGCTCTGCACGTCGATAAGACGGTCGATGAGGCCCTCTTCGTGCATCTTCACCATGTGAGCGGTGATGCCGCCAAGCGCGTAACGTGCCTTGATGCCGCGTTCTATCATTTCCTGACGGATATATTTAACGGCTGCCAGCGATGCGCCGCCCGAACCGGTCTGTATTGAGAATCCGTCGTTGAAATAACCGCTGTTGATGATTACCTTGGCTGCCTCTTTGGCAAGGAGGATGTCGCGCGGGTTCTTGGTGTCGCGGATGGCGCCCGAGGCTATCTTCGAGCTGTCTCCCACGCTGTCCACCTCAACCACGTAATCCACCTGACGCTCGGAGATGGCGTTGGGTACGTTGGGATAAGGCACCAGGTCGTCGGTGAGTATCACCACCTTGTCGGCATACTGAGCGTCGGGCAGAGCATAGCCTAACGAGCCGCAGATGCTCTTGGCGTTTTCCGAGCGCGAATAGCCGGCTGCGTTGCCGAGGGCGTCGCTGCTCGAAGCACCCAAGAAGGCCACGTCGATGTGGAGGTCGCCGTTGGCGATGGCGCTGCCGCGGCCACCGTGGCTGCGGAAAATCACCGGTTCGTCCATCAGACCCTCGCTGACGGCCTTGGCCAGCTCGCCGCGCATGCCTGATGTGGAGATGCGGGTGATGACGCCGTTTTTGATATGCTCGATGAGGGGCGAGTGAACGTCCTGAAGGCTCGAAGCTGCCAAGTGAAGGTTCTTGAAGCCCATCTCGGCCAGTTTGTCAACTACCATGTTCACCACCTTGTCGCCGCCGCGGAAGTGGTGATGGAAGCTGATGGTCATGCCATCCTTAAGGCCCGAATGGATTATGGCCTGCTCCAGAGTCATGAGTTTGGGACTGGAGGCCTGAAGCTCGCTCTTCGGAGTGGCATTCTTCACTAATTCACCGTTGAAAACCGGTTTGTTCATGTTCAAGGCCTGAGCCTCTATATCTTTCTTTCTGTCGTTAAGTGTGCTCATTTCAGGTCCTCCTCGTTAAGAATTCCGGATGCTATTGCCAGGTCGATGGTGCGCTGAGCGCGAAGCACTACAGGGCGGTCAACCATCTTGCCGTTTACGGCTATCACGCCGCTGCCTTTGCGCTCAGCCTCTTTGATGGCTGCCAGAATGGTGCGGCTCTTCTCTATCTCTTTCTCCTTCGGGGCAAATACGTCGTTCACCACCTCAATCTGACGCGGGTTGATGATTGATTTGCCGTCGAAGCCGAGGGTCTTGATGAACTCAACCTCTTTGCGGAACGTCTCCATGTCGTTGAGGTTTGAGTAAACGGTGTCGAGAGCATCTATGCCGGCGGCGCGGGCGGCCACCACAATAGTCTCGCGAGCCAGGCGCAGTTCGTCGCCGCCCGGAGTGCGCTGTGTCTTCAGGTTGGCGCTGTAGTCTTCGGCGCCAAGGGCTATACCCATCATGCGCGGCGATGCCGTGGCTATGGCGTAGGCGTTGACGATGCCAAGGGTTGACTCTATGGCTGCCATTATCTTGGTGCGGCCAAGGCAGCCTATTTCTTTCTCCACGCGCTCTATCTCGCGCTCCACTTCTATCACTTCCTCAGCGGTTTCAGTCTTCGGCATACGGATTACGTCTACGCCGGCTTTTACCACTGCCTCAATGTCTTTCTTGCCGTAAGGCGTGTTGAGCGGATTGATGCGCACCACCATTTCGGTGTCGCCGTAATCAATGCTTTTCAGAGCATTATGTACCAGCAGACGGGCGGTGTCTTTCTCGGCCATCGTTACGGAATCTTCAAGGTCGAGCATTATGGAATCCGGACCGTAGATATGAGCGTCGGCCATCATACCCGGATTGTTGCCGGGCACGAACATCATGGTCCTGCGAAGTCTTTGCATAGTTTTGGTATTTAGAGATTTTAAGGTTGAGAGTATTTATCAGTCTTGCCACACGTCATTGCCGGTGGCACGAACGGCGGCTGCCGTTACACGGGCGCGGATGGTGCAGTCGAGCGCGCCTTTGTCGGTGGCGTCGACAACGGCATTCTCTATGCCGCGTTCGCTGAGTACCTCACGGATGAGTTTTTCTATCTGGCGGCCGAACTGATAGGCCACCGTGCTGTCGAGATTGACTGTTAGTCCGGATGTTTCCGACGGGGATATCTGTACCAGTATATCGCCCGATTCCAAAGTGCCCGCCTGGGCATTTTTGACTTCCATTTCAGGTGTTTTTGAAGGTAGTTTTAAGGTATTGTTTATCGCGGCAAAATTAATGCAATTTTGGCGCCCCGCAAAATTTTTCTTCATTAAAAAATATCTCTTTGATTATGTTTTATAACATATATTTTGTCCTTGCGCCGCTCATGTCCTTTGGCGGTGTGAAAAAGTGCGGGTATAAAGGCTTCTCACCAACCTTTATACCCGCATTTTCAGCTTGCCTGCTGTGGCTTTAGAGCTTTATTTTGAACGTAGCACTTCCGGCACGTAAGACATACAGTCCCGGTGCCACGCTGCTTACGTCGATGCTCTGATAGCCCGGCTCAATAAGTATCTGCATTGCCGAGCGACCCTGAAGGTCATAGAGAATGCCGCTCACGGCCGTCTCAGTGCCGTTGTCGAGTTGCAACAGTCCGTTGCCGCTGCCCAACAACGCTATGTGGTGTTCGTCGGTGATGCCCTCCACTCCGGCATAGGTGGGATGAAGGTCTTCGGCGCCGATGATTTCCGTTGACGTCTCGCCAAGGTCGCCGCAATACTGATTGACGCCGGTATAGACTTTCACAAACGAGATTTGGTTAAGCTGCACCGGATTGCCGTTCGCATCCACCGCCCAGTCAATCTTGAAGCCGGGGTCTTCCGTGTTGGGGCGGTTGTCGACATATCCCCAGGCCAACATACGCAGCAGCCAGGTGTTGTTTTCCATATATGCGTTCTTGGCCAGACGGCTGCCGCTGAATTTGATTTCATTGCCGTCAATCCATTCGGGCCAGTAGCTCTGTCGGTGGAAGGTGTTGCGCTTCACATAGCCCGACGGCTCGGCGCTGTCGTTGCTGCTCCAGCGGATGTAAGTGTCGTCGGGTTCATTCCCCCTGGGCTTATAGTAAGTGATTTCGTAGCTGTGCAGAGTGGAGGCTTTGTAGTAATCGCTTCCTGCCAGCTCATACCATTGGTCGTCGGGCTGGTTGTTGTGGTTGCTGTCGTAGCTGACCATTACTATTCCCGGCTCGGCGCTGCCGGCGTTGGCTAATCCTGATTCCTTGAACGCGTTGCCGTAGATTTTAAAGTCATAGTCGCCCGGTTTGTTAGCCACATTATGGTCGAACCCGAAGATTATATAGCCGCCGTAAGCGCCCAGACAAACCATGCTGCCTTTTGCCTGTCCGGCGAGATATTCTTCGCATTTGGCGTTCATGTCGGCCTGCGTGTTGCCGGCTACATATTCCGGCAGAGTGTTGGTAAACTGACCCGGAGCCGGACGGAAGTCGTAGACTTTGTATATGTAAGGACTGTTGTCTTTTGCCATAGCCTGCAGGCTCAGAAGGCAGGCCAAAGCAAGAAATATCTTCTTCATTTAAGCAGAGATTTTTGCAGCTTAGGTTGCTATTTGTTGAGTTTCTTTTCAATGGTGGCATAGAAGGCGAAATGCGCGGGGATGTCGCCTGTGCGCTGACGCCAGCGTTGAGTGCCGTCGGGTTTCAGGCAATAGAGCCAGCCGGGAGTTACATAGTTGCCGGCATCGGTGATATATATGTCGCCGTTTACCGGATTCACCGCTATGGCGTAAGGCTTCTTCAGCGCCGTCATGATGTCGGCTGCCACAAAGCCGTCGCTGACCTTGGAGCGCGTGGCTGTGTTCACAATGGCTGTTGAGGCCACATCGCTCATGGTGATGTTGCTCCAAGCCGACGATACTATGTAGATGGAATCCCCTTTCAGGGTCATGGCCGACACCGGAGTGTCGATGGAATCGGTAACCACCCCTTTGGACGGGTTGTAGCAGTATAGCTTTGATTTGACGTTGTAATAGTCGCCTCGGCTCGACACCCACACATTGCCGTGTTTGTCGGCGATGACGTGGTTGAGGTTGATGGCCACCTTCACCTTTTTCACTTCCATGAAGGAGGCAATGTCAATTACGCTCATGGTGTTCTCATAGTTAGGCACCATGTAACCGCCTGAGTTGGCCACATAAAGCTTGTCGCCGCTCACCGCTATGCCGTCGGGCTGGAAACCCACCACACAGCGGCCCACTTCCTGCAGCGTGGCTGTGTCAATCTTTGCCACGAAGCCCTTCTGCGTGTAGTCGGGTTTTATCTCCACCGGTCCGGCGTAAGAGGTAACGTAGGCATAGCCTTTGTGGAACACGATGCTGCGGCAGTTGGGTATATCAATCTGGCCTATGCGCACGGCATCCTTGGCTCGCATCACCTCAATCTTGTTCGAACAGTTTATCACCGCCCACAGCTTGGAGCCGTAAATGGCCAGGTCATTGCCCACATCGCCCAATTCCATGGGCTGGTTGGGGTTGGCCGTCGCGTAGATGTTGCGCGTATAGACACCCGTGGAGAAGTCCATATAGTCGAGGGTGGATTTGTTGGTGCCCATGTTTCCCTCGTTGAGCATATAGAAGCCTTGCAGGGTATAACCATCCTGACCGGGAACGGGGATGGCAGGGTCCTGAACCTGGTCGGGAGTGGGCGGTATTACGGGGTCATCTTCGCGGCACGATGTCAGCGTTGTGCTCCCAAACAATATTATTGCTGCTGCGAATATGGTTATTGCTTTTCTTCGGGTCATGGTTAGTATCCCTTCTTTTTGTAATTTATTTTATATATCCCATTGCAGAATGACTTTGAAATTCCTTCCGGGCATGGGGTAGTTGAGAATCACTTCATACTGCTGGTTGAACAGATTGTTAATCTCCAGCGATGCCTTGAGGCGCGACTTGCCCGCCATGAAATGGTAGCTGAAAGCGATGTCGGAGGTGTACCAGGGTTGCTCGTGGTTTGCCGGGATGTTCGACGAGTTATGGTAACGCTCGCCAACATAGATGAACGAATAATTCATCTGCAGGCCTCGCCATGCCGCCTGCACTGTGGCCGAGCCGCTGTGGCGCGGTATGTAGGCTATCTGCCCTTTGTAAGTGCCTTCCGGCCCGATATTGTCGGCAGGGTCGGAATAATCCATTGCCCGCTGATAGGTGTAAGAGGCGCGGGCATTGAGACTCACATTGCCGGGCAGCAGCAACTCGCACTGAGCCGTGAGGTCGAGACCCCAGATGCGCACCTTGCCGATGTTCATCATCATCCAGCGATACTGACCTGTGCCCTTCGGCACGGCTATTATCTTGTCGCTGATGCGGTTGTGATAGCCGTCGGCGCTCAGCGACAGGCTCTCAAACCACAAGGAGCTGAAGGTGAGGTCGTAGTTCATGCCCACATTATACTGTGTGGCATACTCCGGCTTCAGGTCCACATTGCCGATGTCGGTGTAATAGAGGTCGTTGAATGTGGGCATACGGAACGTGCGCTTGTAGAAGGCTCTGAGCGACGGGCCGCGGTCCATACCCGGTCGCCAGCTCAGGAAGAAGGCCGGTGTCCAGCGGGTGAGACTCTTGGTGCGGTGCCCAAGGTTCTCGCTGCCGTTTATTATCTGCGAGCGGTCTGTTACATGGCTCAGCAGCAACGAGCCTTGAGCCTTCAGCGGGCCGCGGCGCCACGCAGTGGCTATGGCGCCGAGCAGCGTATGCCGCACAGGCTTGGCAAAGTTGGCCAGCGATGCGGTGATATGGTTCCACTGATAATCCACGCTCACGTCTGCCTCCCAACCCGGTATGATGGTGTAGCAGTTGGCGCTCGATATGTAAAGCTCGTCCTGATGAAACTTGTTGTCGAGATACATCAGCGTGGTGTCGGGGTTGAGATAACGCATATAGTCGCGTGCATATTTGGCGTTGACTCGCGTCTCGTATTTGCCGAAGCGGCGCTGCCAGCTTCCCTGGGCAAAGAAATTGCGGTCCCATTGCTTCTGCGAGTTCTTCCACACGTTGTTGACGATGGCGCCGGGGATGCCACGGTCGGAGTCGTAGTAATAGACTTTGCCATACCAGTGCGAGTCAGTAACCTTGCCGAAGATGCCGGCTTCCACGCGCAGGGCATGAATCTGTCCGTTGCGACGCGTTGCCGTAGTGTCCCAGGCAAGCGAGCCGTCGGGCATCTTCTTGCGCAGAGTGAACTTATAACGGCCGTTGGCGTAGGTGTATTCCGAGTTGAGCGAAATGCTCACAGCGTCGCTGAGTTTCTGCTCTATGCGGAAGCTGGGATTGGCCAGTCCGAAACTGCCTGTGCGGAAAGTTACATTCAGATTGGTGCGTTTGCCGGCTGCGAAGCCGGGATGCTTCGTGGTTATGTACACCGTTCCGGCATTGCCGAAGTCTTTGGCGCCCTGAAAAACATTGCTTTTCTGCCCGTTGTAAAGGGTGATTGATTCTATATTGTCGAGCGAATAGCGCCCCAGGTCAATCTGTCCGTTCTGAGCATTGCCAAGCTGGATGCCGTCGTAGAAAATGCCCATGTGGTTTGTGCCCATCGACCGTATGTCGAGCGTCTTGACGCCGCCCACGCCGCCGTAGTCTTTCAGTTGCACACCGGCGAAATAGCGTATTGCGTCGGCCACCGAGTGCGAGTTGAGGCCCTGCAGCTGTTCGCCGCTAAGGGTCTGCGACGGTATCACCTCCTTGTTGCGGTTACGCTCGCCATATACCACCACTTCTTCCAGACTGCGGTTGAAAACAGAGTCAGAGGCGTGCGCCGCCGTAATGGTGTCGGCGGCTGCCGTTGGAAATGCGGTATATGATGAATTAGCGGCACTGACACCGACGTTTTCTGTCAGAGTCAGAGCGGTTATCACAGCCAATGCGCTGAAGATTCTTCCTGATGCCTTCATTATCAGCTCAAAAAGACGCGCTCGGCCGGAAATAAGGGTTATCGGTGCCGGAAAAAATCAGGAAATCGCAGACAACAAAAAGCCGGGAGCCGTTACCATTTTGCAAAGCTGAGGCAAAGGCCATCGCAGCGATTCTGATGCGCGAGAATCCATGACGATGCAACAATTCCGGCACCACAGCTGGTATTCCGACTTCGCAGCTCCACACGCCTCCTTCCCTATGCATTTGCTCAGTGGATAAACCCCGTTTTGCGGGGTCTGTGGCGTGCTTCAAGGCTGACGTTACGGCAGCGGCCCTGTCCGGGACTCTCACCCGGTTCCCCGCTGCGTGCCTTTTGATGCCGCAAAATTAATATTTTCCTCTCTCCCGCACAAATCTTTTCACACGAAATTGCGCAGACAGTGTGCCTGCCGCTTTTTTGCCGCTTATTTGACAATTCAGGCAACTCAGACTGGCATAGAGTCCGGGTTGCCTGAATCGTAATGCTCCCTTAACGGGAAAATTTACTTAATCAGCAGTTTAATGCTTACGATTCTTGTGGGATAAGAGCTCTCGCGCAGATGCAAGTCAACGCTCATCCTTATTTTACATGGCTTGGCAGGTTTTTTGGCGAACGACAAATACATCAGTCCCACAGGATGCAACATTCTGAGGTTATCTTTGGCGATGTCGCTCAGCTTCTTGTGGAAAAACACATTCTTTACACCATAGCGTTGCCCGGGCATGAAATTAAGTCTATATGTAGCGAGAGCGCTCTCTATGGCTTCCGAATTTTCGGGGTGTTGACGGTTCTCAGCTTCATATTCAGCAATACCTTCATACGGGCCGTTGCCTTTTGAGTTTTCATTGAGCCGATAGCCTTCCTGAATAAAAGGATATACAGACATATACGACAAATATGCCATCTCAGTTAAATTGCTTCCTGCCGGATGCTCCGCATCAAAATCTGTAAGGGCTTCTACTTTTGCGTCCGTAAAATCCTCAAACAGCGCCATAATGAAGTTGGAGTTATTGCAGATAGTGTCGTAGTCAGGTATTGACTCTTTTTTCAGGAAGAAAGAATTGTCGTTGTTTATGCGGTCCAGGTGTTGATCCAGATTCTTGAAGTCTTTATACGACTCGCGGTTTACTCTGCTTGGGAAATATCCTGTCTCAGCCCTCAGGGGAATCATGCGGTAATCCCAGACGCATTGAGGGTTGAGAGAGTTTAGACCCAGACATTCGTAATACCCCAAAATCAGACTTGGCATCGATTCGGATCTCTCCGGGCTGTTTCCTACAATCAGAGGATTCTCATCCTTGCCGTCATCCTTGTCGCAGCTTGTCAGCAAAGGCAAAGCGGCGAACATCACCGTCGCTATTGCAGTGATAATGATTTTTGCTTTCGTTTCCAAGGTGTAATTGACATTGGTTGGCGCAAAGGTAAAAAACTTAGCAATTGTGCAGAAAGTTTATAGTTAAATATTGTTAATTTTTATCTTGCTGAATCACCGGCAGGCTTATCACTATAAGGCTCATAATTCTTATAATTCTAATAAGTCTTATAAGTCTAATAAGTCTAATAAGGCATATAAGAAACATAAGACACATAAATCACATAAGTTACATAAGTTATATTGCAGCGCATGGCGTCTCCGGCGAGCCCTTGAGGAAGTGTTGTGTGCAGCCTTAGCCGCAGTGTAACCATTTTTTTACGCCCGGAAATTACCGCTGTAATGAAATATTCGAGGGGAAATGATAATTTTTTTTGCGCACTCAAAAATTATCTCTAAATTTGTATTACTAAAATACGTCACAAATGACACAAAATAGTAATATGCCGATTATCGCCAGGCCGATTTATTCTCAAAAGATAATTGAGTCGCGTCAAACATATGACTAATTACTCACGCTCTACGATACAAAAAATTTTAACGATGTGGGCAGTGTTAACGGGGCGCACGGTGATTGGCGAAGGTGTTGGTGGCAAAGTGGATTGATGTGGGGCGCAAAAAAGGCACGCAGGATGCTTCCGGCGTGCCTTGGAGGAGTTGTCTTACCAAGATTCGAACTTGGACAGGCAGAACCAAAATCTGCAGTGCTACCATTACACCATAAGACAATCAGTGTGCCGAAGAGTTTCCCCCTTTCGGCGCCGCAAAGTTACTACTTTTTTTTGAAGCGGCAAAATATTTTGGCTCAAAAAATAAAATTATCCCCAAAAACTTTTGCGTGCCAAATATTTTGATTAAGTTTGCGCACTTTTCCCCTTTATGTCGGCATATTGCGCGGCAAGGGGTTGTAAACCTGATAATCTAAACCATTAAGACATGTCGAAAACCAATTACAGTCTGTGTGCCAATGCAGTGGTCCGCTATCTGCAGAAGGACGCCGGAGAAATCACTCGCGAAGACCTTATGCGCTTTGCCACGGAAAACGGCATCCGCATGGTGAACTTCATGTACCCGGCCGAAGACGGTCGGCTCAAGACTCTCAACTTTGTTATTAATTCCGAAGAGTATCTGCAAACCATCCTTACCTTTGGTGAACGTGTTGACGGCTCAAGCCTTTTCCCCTCGTCGATAGAGGCCGGCAACAGCGACCTTTATGTGGTGCCGCGTTATGCAACGGCTTTCGTGGACCCGTTTGCCGAAATTCCCACACTGAGCATGCTCGCCTCCTTCTTCGATAAGGAGGGTAACCCGCTGAGCTCGGCTCCCGACCAGACCCTGCGCCGCGCCTGCAACGCCTTCCGCGAATCGACAGGCATGGAGTTCTACGCTATGGGCGAGCTGGAATATTATGTGGTGGCAGCTAACGATAATCTCTATCAGGCCACCGACCAGAAAGGATATCACGAATCGTCGCCTTTTGCCCATTTCAATCAGTTCCGCTGCCGCTGCATGGATCTGATAGCTCAGGCCGGCGGTCAGATTAAATACGGACATGCCGAGGTGGGCAACTTTGCCGCCAATGGCAAAATCTTTGAGCAGAACGAGATAGAATTTCTGCCCATTCCCGCCGTTGAGGCCGCCGACAATCTGATGATTGCCAAATGGATTATCCGCACCCTCGGCGCTCAGCTGGGCTACGACGTTACCTTCGCGCCCAAAATCACTACCGGCAAAGCCGGCTCCGGTCTGCACATACACTTCAAGATAATGAAAGACGGCCATAACCTCATGGTTGAGAATGGCCGCATCTCAGACGTGGCACGCCGCGCCATAGCCGGCATTCTGGAATATGCTCCGGCCATCACCGCCATGGGCAACAAAGTGCCGACCTCTTATCTGCGTCTTGTGCCGCATCAGGAGGCTCCCACAAGCGTATGCTGGGGCGACCGCAACCGCTCCGTTCTGGTGCGCGTGCCCCTGGGCTGGACCGGCGAAGGCGATATGTGTTGCGAAGCTAATCCGCAGCAGGGTGCCACACAGACGGCTTGTCCCGAGCGTCAGACAGTGGAGCTGCGCAGCGGCGACGGCTCTGCCGATGTCTATGAGCTGATGGCTGCCATAGCCGTTGGCGCCCGCAAGGGCCTCGAAGACCCCAAAGCCCTTGAAAAGGCCGAACAGACTTACGTTAATGTGAACATACACAGCGAAGCGGGCAAAGAGAAACTCGCCACCCTGAAAGGGCTGCCCGACAGCTGCATGGCATCGGCCGACGCTCTGGAGAAGGTGCGCGGCGCCTTTGAAGAGAAAGAGGTGTTCGCACCGCGTCTCATCGACGGCATACTGCGTCAGCTGCGCAGCTACGATGACGCCGACTTGCGTGCCGACATAGCCGCCAACCCCGATTTGCAGAGCGAGCTCGTGGCACGCTTCTGGCATCGTTGAAAATGAACCGCTATCAGCGTCAGCAACAACTACCAGAGATAGGCGCCGGGGGGCAGAAGCTCCTCGGTGCCTCACGGGTTGTTATAGTAGGCTGCGGAGCCCTCGGCTCGGTGGTGGCTATGTATCTGGCAGGCGCCGGAGTAGGGGAGATTGTCATTGCCGATTTCGACACCCTCGATGTGTCGAATCTGCACAGACAGGTCTTTTATACCGAAGCAGACACCGGCAAGCCCAAAGTAGAGCTTTTGGCCGACCGGATGCGCCGTCTAAACAGCGACATCACCGTAGTCCCTGTAAATGAGTTCATCAGGCCCGAAAGGCTTCGCCAATTAGCTGCACAGGGCGATGTGGTGATAGAAGCCGGCGATAACCCCGACACCAAATACATGGTCTCCGACGTATGCCAAAGCCTCGACAAGCCCTGCGTCATCGGCGGCGTCAACGGCTGGCAAGGACAGTTGCTGACCTGTGTGTCCGGCGGCAAATATTACCGCGACGTCTTTGCCGAGAGTGCCGGCGCGGGATTTACGCCCTGTTCGCTTGCCGGAGTGGTTGGTCCGTTGCCAGGCACCATAGCCTCGCTGCAGGCCATAGAGGCAATAAAAATCCTTACGCGGCAGCCCGCGCTGAAACCGCAGCTGCTCCTTTTCGATGCCCTGACAATGAGTTTCAGCACCATAGCCCTCTGATATGCCCTCGCGGCGATGAAAAAATCAGAAAATTGAATCTGCCGAAATTTCAGCGACATAGCAACTCGGTGTGAAAAAATATTGAAAAAACTTGCTGAAAAATTTGCAGGGTATTGAAAAAAGCACTACCTTTGCAACGCTTTAGAGAAGAAAGCCCTTGGGCAGACGCTGTAAAGCGGTCAATCAAGCTTCAGTAGCTCAGTTGGTTAGAGCACCTGACTGTTAATCAGGGGGTCGTTGGTTCAAGCCCATCCTGAAGCGCAAGGAAAGAATGACCGCGAGGCCGTTCTTTTCTTGTATAAAGTCGTTTGGTCTTATTGTCTTCCTCACTCCCGGCGCATTGCAAAGCACATTGCAAAGCACGTCAGAGTACGTCAGCCGGAGATTCATTCCCTCCTCAGGAGTGTCAAAACCACAGGGGAAAACCAAAACTAATAATTGATTCAAAATGAAAGAAATGAAACGAATAGCAATACTTATAATAGCGATGATGGTGACAATGCCGGCAATTTGCGCTATAAGCCTCGTCATCTCCGATAGGCAGAAAGAGAACCTGAAAGGCCCGGTAAAGTCCGTCAGAGAATATTTGCTGAGCAAGCAGAAGTATTATGACGCCGACACCGTGGCGCTCTATAAGAAACTCGGCAAGGAGCTCCCCAAGTATCAGAAAGAACTCTTTACCGACACCCGTTTCGACCGTCAGGGCCGCAAAACGTATGAGTATGATGCCGTGTTCGAGCGCACCAACAAGTACGTCTATGGCGTTGACGGCTCAATGCTTCCCACTCTGCAGGACACCAAATACTCCGACGGCAGCAGCCGCCGGTATGAGATTGTGCAGGACAGCAACGGCTTTCCGCAGACGGGAAAAGCCGTCAACGGCGACAATGACGTAATCTTTACAGAGACCTACACTTACAGCAAACTTGCCAACGGCAACCTGCAGATGACCGTGAGGCATCGTGACGCCGCTTCTGGCAATGAAAGCGTTACCATGATGGTGCTTCGGCCTGACAAGACCATAGCAGAGCTGATAATGGGCAGACATATCCTGATGGATGAGAACGAAGAGCCTACGGAGATAAAGACCAATTCGGAACATATCTTCATACAGCACAATGGCAACACCGATATAAGCGGCATATACGTCAACGGTCAGTTCAAAAAGCAAGTTGAGAGAGTAAAAGACCAATATGGCAATATGGTGAAGGAGACCAATTACAAGCATGACGGCGAGGTAACTACCTACACCTATAAGTACGACTCCCACGGCAACTGGATTTCGATGACAAGCTCGTCAGGCAACGGGGAGCCGTCGGTCTACATACGCGAAATTACCTACTATTAACACCCCATTAAACCCTCTGTTTAACCCTTTTTTGGACTTCGGCAACAAAAGGATAGCGAAAAAATTTGTATCTTTGCAGCCGGTAGAATAAAATGGCAAAGACAGCGAAGCAAGAAGAGATACAGGAGGAACAAACAATAGTGTCGGAAAATAACGTCGCGGGTGCCGGGTCGTATGACGAGGAATCGATAAAGCACCTCAGCGACAAAGAGCATATACGCCTTCGTCCCGGTATGTACATAGGCAAGCTGGGCGACGGCAGCCATTCCGACGACGGCATTTATGTGTTGCTCAAGGAGGTGATAGACAACTCCATTGACGAGTTCAACATGAAGGCCGGCAAACGCATAGACATCCGGCTCGACGAGGAAACAGGCCGCGTGTCGGTGCGCGATTACGGACGCGGCATCCCTTTGGGCAAAGTCATTGACGTGGCGTCCATAATCAACACCGGCGGCAAGTTCGACAACAAGAATTTCCAGAAGTCGGTGGGTCTTAACGGCGTTGGCCTGAAAGCCGTAAACGCCCTGAGCGCCGAGTGCGTGGTAACCAGCGTGCGCGACGGCAAGAGCGTTACGGTGAACTTCGAGCGCGGCGACGTGGTGAGCGAAAACCAGTCGGCGCCGGCCGATACCAAAGACAGCAACGGCACCTTTGTGGAGTTTTTGCCCGACAGCCAGCTGTTTGGCAAATTCAAATTCCGTATGGAGTATGTGCGCAACATGCTCAGCAACTATTCGTATCTGAATTCGGGGCTGACGCTGACCCTCAACGGCGAGCGCTTTTTCAGTCGCCACGGATTGCTCGACCTGCTTGAGGCGAATCTCATTGGCGATACCCTCTATCCCATAATTCATCTCAAAGGAGAAGACATAGAAGTGGTGCTCACCCACACCGACCATTACGGCGAGGAGTATTATTCCTTTGTCAACGGCCAGTACACACCCCAGGGGGGTACCCATCTGGCAGCCTTCCGCGAAGCCATTTCGCGTACCATAAAAGAGTATTCCGACAAGAATTACGAATATGCCGACATCCGTTCGGGCATAGTGGCGGCAGTGGCCGTCAGGGTGCAGGAGCCGATGTTCGAGTCGCAGACCAAGACCAAGTTGGGCAGCCGCACGGTGGCCCCCAACAGCGACCTGACCATAAACAAGTTCGTGGGCGACTTCATCAAGAAGGAGTTGGACGATTATCTGCATCGCCACACCGAGACCGCCGACGCCATGATGGCCAAGATAGCCGCCACCGAGAAAGAGCGCAAGGCAATGGCGGGAGTGGCCAAGCTGGCCCGCGAAAGAGCCAAGAAGGTGAGTCTGCACAACAAGAAGCTGCGCGACTGCCGCGTGCATTACAACGACACCCTGAAAGGCACAAAAGCCACCAAGGAGGGCGACGACAAACGCAACATCTCGTCCATCTTCATCACCGAGGGCGATTCCGCATCCGGCACGATCACCAAAGTGCGCGATGCCGAGACACAAGCCGTGTTCTCGTTGCGCGGCAAGCCCCTGAACTCCTTCGGCCTCACCCGCGAAGTGGTGTATAAGAACGAGGAATTCAATCTGCTTCAGGCAGCTCTCAACATTGAAGACGGCATAGAGGGCCTGCGCTATAACCGCGTCATCATAGCCACCGACGCCGACGTTGACGGCATGCACATCCGCCTGCTCATCATCACCTTCTTCCTGCGCTTCTTCCCCGATTTGGTGCGCCAGGGACACGTCTACATACTGCAGACCCCGCTCTTCCGCGTGCGCGACAAACGCAAGGAGAAGCGAGTGAAGACACGCCGCGGCGGTGACACCGGCGCCACTTATTGTTACAGCGAGGAGGAACGTCTCAAGGCTATTGCCAAATTAGGCGACAACGCCGTGATAACACGCTTCAAAGGCTTGGGTGAGATAAACCAGGAGGAATTTGCCGACTTCATCGGCGAGAATATGCGTCTTGACCAGGTGAAGATTCATCCCGGAGACCCCGTTGACCGCCTGCTGGAATTCTATATGGGCAAGAATACGCCCGACAGGCAGAACTTTATCATTGACAATCTGCGCGAGGAGGTGTAACACCTTCCCGCCGACATCGTTATTAATACAGAAATATGCGGACAGCTTTCTTTGCAGGCAGTTTCAACCCCTTCACCCCGGGACACGCCGACATTGTGGAGCGCGGACTGCGCCTGTTTCACAAGATTGTGATTGGCATAGGCGTGAACAATGAAAAACCCGGCAGCATGGACACGGCACGCCGGCGGCTGCAGGAAATCGCGAAACGATATGCCGAAGAGCCTCGCGTCAGCGTCATGCTTTACAGCAACCTCACTGTGGAAGCTGCCCGAGAGGCCGGAGCTTGCTGTCTGTTGCGCGGCGCCCGTTCGGGTGTGGACTTTGAGTATGAGCGCAACATAGCCGACGCCAACAGGCTGCTCGACCCCGACCTCGACACAGTGATACTCCCGGCGCGCCCCGAACTGGCCTGCATCTCGTCGACGCTGCTGCGCGACCTCGCCGCTCACGGCCGCTCGTTGCCAGGCTGCACGGCAGCGTCTGATACAGAATAGCAGGGAGCTGACGTAAAAACCCCCGGTGTTGATACAGCACCATATACCACAGAGCGACGCTGATACGTTAGTTTAACAGATACAATCGAGAAAACCCTATATGAAGAAAATACTCATAGTGCTGACGGCACTCGCCGCAGGCCTTGTGATAAGTGTGGCCCGTTCGCCCCTTTCGCCCAACGACAAACTGCGTGTGGCCGAAAGCCTGGTGGCCAACTATTATGTTGACACGGTGAACGAAGACAAGATAGTGGAGGCCGCCATAGTGGGTATGCTCAAAGAGCTTGACCCGCACTCCTCTTACAGCAATCCCGAAGAGACAAAAGCCATGAACGAGCCGCTGGAAGGCTCCTTCTCGGGCATAGGCATCAGCTATAATCTGAATCAGGACACCCTCTATGTGCTTCAGGTAATCAGCGGCGGCCCGTCGGAGCGCGTGGGCATACTTCCCGGTGACCGTGTGATAGCTGTCAACGACACGTCGATTGCCGGGGTGAAGATTTCCACCTCAAAGATTATGAAGAAGCTTCGCGGCCCCAAAGGCACCAAAGTGAAGCTGCGTGTGCTGCGCCGCAACGCCGGCAAAGCCGACCAGTTCATAGACTTTGTGGTGACGCGCGCCGAGATACCCATCCACAGTGTTGACGCCGCCTATATGGCCGACGACAAAACCGGTTACATAAGGCTCAACAAGTTTGCCGCCACCACTCCCGATGAGTTCCGCGAGGCAGTGAAGAAACTGCGCAAGCAGGGCATGGAGAATCTGATACTCGACCTCACCGACAACGGCGGCGGCTATCTCAGTGCCGCAACTGCGTTGTTGGGCGAGATGCTTACTCCCGGTTCGCTGACCGTGTATACCGAAGGCGAAAACTCGCGCCGTCAGGACATCAAAGCCAACCCCAAAGCCCTTCTTCCCCTGTTTGGCAAAGGCAGGCTTGTGGTGATGATAAATCAGTATTCGGCCTCGGCAAGCGAGATTCTGTCGGGAGCTGTGCAGGACTGGGACCGCGGTCTCACCGTGGGGCGCCGCTCCTTCGGCAAAGGCCTGGTACAGAGGCCCTTCCCCTTCCCCGACGGCTCTATGATTCGCCTGACGATAGCGCACTATTACACCCCCACGGGCCGCGACATTCAGAAACCCTACACCAAAGGAAACCGCGATGAGTATGCCAAAGACATCATCACACGCTATAACCAGGGCGAGCTGCAGCATGCCGATTCCATTCATTATGCCGATTCACTGAAGGTGCATACCCTGAAGCTTGGACGTCCCATATACGGAGGCGGCGGCATTACCCCCGACGTCTTTGTGCCCCTCGACACTACTTTCTATTCCGACTATTACAGAGACCTGAATGCCAAAGGGCTGATTAACCAGTTCGCCATACGCTACACCGACACCAACCGCAAGAAGATAAAGGCTGAATACAAGGATGCCAACGCCTTTGAGCAGCGCTTCAACATCACCCAGGCTATGATAAACGAGCTTGTGGAAATGGCTAAAAAAGAGGGCATAGAGCCTAAGCCTGAGATGCTGAAACGGTCGGAGCCGACCATCAAAAACGTCATCAAGGCCATCATAGCCCGCGACGTCTATGGCGACGACAATCTCTTCTACAGGATTCTGAACTCAAACAACGACATCTACAAGGCGGCGCTGAAGCTGATTACCACCGATGAATATGATGCCAAGCTGAAGCGTCCGGAGCTTATAGACCTCTGAGGTGCATAGCAAGCCATGAAAAAATTACTGACTACAGCGGCGGCGCTCACGGTATATGCCATGGGCGCGGCCGCTTTGCCTGCCGGAGTGTTGCCCGACACGGTCGTCAACATAGAATCGCAGCTGATATTGGAGCGGCTGCCGCAGTTTGTGTATACCGACACGGCGCCGTCGCTGCCCGTCTCACCTCTGATTTATACGGAGGCTGTGTATGACTCGCAACCCCTGCTGCGGCTTTCCGTGCCGACCACGGTGATGCCTGTGCGCAAACCCCTTTTTGCCGACTCGCTGCTGAATCCGCAATGGCTCGGTGAGGCCACCGCCCGGTGGAGGGCATCGCGTTATCTGCAACAGCGCCTGATGACCGGTCCGGCGCACAGCATAGACTATTTTGCCTGGGAGCTGCCCGACCCGCCCGAACTGGCCCCTATCACAGAAGCCCCGGTGATGCCCGCCATGGAGTCGATACCCGAAGCCCTGCCGAGCATGACGTCAACCCCCGAAGAGGTGATAAAATCCCGCCATTGGCTGCATATCATGGACTTCGGCATGCAGTTCTCGCAGGCATACTTGTCGCCCAACTGGTATCAGGGCGGCGACAACAGTCTTACGGTGCTGGCAAACGCCCGCTGGAACGTGAAGCTGAACCAGAATTATCATCCTAACCTGCTGTTGGAAAGCAACTTGCAGTATAAGCTCGGATTATATTCCACGCCTCACGACGAGGAGCATAAGTATGCCATATCCGAGGATTTGTTCCAGTATAACCTCACGGCCGGTCTAAAAGCCTTCCGCCACTGGTACTACAGCTTCTCGTTTCTGTTCAAGACTCAGCTGCTCAACAACTACGCCTCGAACAGCAAAGAGCGCAAAGCCTCGTTCCTGTCGCCCGGTGAGCTGAACCTCGGCCTGGGTATGACATACAAGAAGGAAGACAAACGGCGCAAGATAGTCTTTCAGGCCTCCATTGCCCCGGTGTCGTATAACCTGAAAACATGCATCGACAGCAACATTGACCCGACCCTTTTCAACATCAAGGCAGGCCGCAAGAGCAGCAGCGAGATAGGTTCGAATGCCGAGCTGACAATGACCTGGCAGTTAGCTCCCAACATCAGCTGGAGGCAGCGACTCTATCTCTTCAGCGATTACGACTATTTCACCGGCGACTGGGAGCATACGTTCAATTTCACCATCAACCGCTTTCTGTCGACGCAAGTGTATCTGCACGGCCGATACGATACCTCGGCGCCCGGTAAAAGCAAAGGCTGGAAGAAGTGGATGCTTAAAGAGATTCTCAGCTTCGGCTTCGCTTACAGCTTCACCACGGTGCCTCCTAAGAAATAGTGGGAAGAAACGAGCTGACGGAGAAGAGAGGAGAAGAAGCGAGCTGACGGAGAAGAGAGGGGAGGAGGTGAGCAGATGGAGAAGAGAGGGGTAAGAGAAAAATAGTGAAGAAATAGGGCCCAGAAATTTGCAAGAGCGCCAAATTCTTTGTAACTTTGCATATCAAGGAATTACAGCGCGATGGGAGATAGGGAAACAGGGCGTCAATCAGAGAAAGACAAAGTTTTGCAGGGCAAAACGCGTCAGTCTGACGACGAGACCGCATCAGAAGTCAGAGAGCCGAAGTCTGCAAAGGCTTCCGGCAGCAAGGGCTTGCTGAGGCGGGCAAAGCTGTTTCTGATAGCCGATTTCCTGGTTGTGATTCTTGTCTTTCTGGGGGCAGTATGGTATGCCGTCAGAGAGTACATGGAGACACCGCCGTATCTGGACGAAGCCAGATTTCCGGTGCGTGGCATAGACATATCGTCGCATAACGGTATGATGAATCTGGAGGCAGCTCGTGCCGACGGCATAGAGTTCGCTTTTATCAAAGCCTCGGAGGGCGAGAGCTTCGGAGACCCGAACTTTGCCCTCAACCACGAAAAAGCAACGGCAGCCGGAATGAAAGTCGGCGCCTATCACTTTTTCAGATTCGATGTGGAGGGAGTGCCGCAAGCCATCAATTTCCTCAAAAGGGTGGGCAACAGGAATCTGGACCTCGGCCTGGTGGTGGATGTTGAGGAAACCGGCAATGCCAAGGGTGTGGACCCGGCGCTGATTACCGACCGTCTGTCGGCAATGGTGGAATATCTGAGCATGAAGGGTTATCACGTAACCCTCTATTCCAACCGCGACGGGTATTATGAGCTGATCGACAACAGCTTCGGCGACCGACCGCTGTGGATATGCTCCTTCTCCAATCCGCCCATTGCCAGGGACTGGTCTTTCTGGCAATACAGCCACAAAGGGCGCGTAAAGGGTATCAACGGCAACGTTGACCTCAACGCGTTCAACGGCTCCAGGAACGAGTGGTTTGACCATCTCAGCAAAATGCACGGTGAACAATTTGACCTGCATAATAAAAGTTACAGGCACTGAGAATCCGGCGTTGACAACAGCATTGAAGCAACATTGACAGCAGGGTTGAAAACAAAGGGTTGAAAGGCGTAACAGGGTGAGCAATAAAATGACACATTATACGTTAAAGAAACGGTGAAGTAGTGTTCGGTTGAGATTCGTCGCAACCGCCCATATATGAAACCCGGAATTTAAACAGTAACCGGATTGATTATGAAACGACTATTTAACAACATAACCCGCAGGGGATTGCAAATCATATTGCTGGCGGTTTCGGTATTGACAGTTATCGGAGCTGCCGAGGCTATGCCTGTGGAGCATTATGCGGCCAACTCGCGTCTGGCTTCCGGACGCTGGCGCAAGGTGGAGGTGAAAACCACCGGCATGCAGTTGATTACAAATGCTCAGCTGAAGACCATGGGCTTTAGCAACCCTGCCAAGGTGAACGTTTACGGTTATGGTGGCCGCAAGGTCAGCGATTTGCTGAATACCAACAAATATGTTGACGACGTGCCTCAGCAGCCTGTGGTGCGCACCGCCGACGGCATTATCTTCTATGGCGTCAACACCATGAGCTGGGAGCTCTTTTCCAACCGCAACACACCGTATAAGCCGATTCTGAATCCGTATTCGCTCAACAGCTATTATTTTGTGTCGGATGTGGAGCCGGACTCGGTATTCGAGATGCCGGTGCTGAACTGGCAGCCCAACGAGACGATAGAAGAACATACCACCACTTTTGTGGAGCGTCTGCTTCACAAAAAGGAGGAATATGCCCCGTCGAACACAGGCAACTGGATGCTTGGGGAGGATTTTACCCAGCAGAACACCCGCGAGTTTAAATTCAAACTTCCCGGTCTGGCCGATACTTCCGCCGCTTTGATGATAGGTTTCGGCACCCACACCAGGATGGCGGCTTCGAGCTACACCGTGTCTGTCGACGGTCAGCCATTGGCTGAGGAGACGGGTATGACAATTCCACTCTGCGACGGCGACGCGCAGTTTATTAATTACAACCTCTGCCCCGTGCTTGTGCCTGTGGCAAAAGAGGATATGACGGTTTCAATAACCTACAAACCCGGCGGCACCTTGTACCTCGCCCGTCTCGGTTTCATTGAAGTCAATTACAACCGCAAGCTCGACATCACCGACGGCCCGCTGACATTCTACAACACAGCTCACTATAACCTGCCGTGCGTATATGAGATTTCGGGCGCTACGGAGCAGACCCAGATATGGGACGTGACCAAGCCCGAGGCTCCGGCACGTATTGAATACAAGCTTGAAAACGGCAAAGCCCTCTTCTCGCCCAGAGTATCGTCATATCGCGAATATGTGGCCTTCAATCCGGGTACTGTAAAGACGAACCCTACGCCGGTTAACGCATATATAACGAACCAGAATGTTCATGGCCAGGATGTGCCCGATATGGTGATAATATCGCCGCGCGAATACCTGGAGCAGGCTAAGCGTATTGCAGAAATGCACGACCGCCTGGACGGCATGGATACCTATATCGTTACTCCGGAGGCTCTGTATAATGAATTCTCGTCGGGCGCTCCTGACGTTACGGCCTATCGCAAGGCACTGAAAATGTGGTATGACCGCGACCCGAAGAAATTGAAATACTGTCTGATACTGGGCCGTCCCACTTACGACCAGCGTCAGATAACGAATGATGTGAAAACAAATTATCCGCGTCCGCTGATATATCAGTCGCCGGGTGAAGAGACAGCCGATATGTTCCATTCAAGTTTTACATCGAAAAGCTTCTCTATTTGTACTGACGACTATATTGTGATGCTTGAAGACAATAACAGGAGCTCGATAGAACTGGCAAATCTGGATTTGTCGATTGCTGTGGGACGAATGCCTTTCAGAGGCGTTGAACATGCACGCCAAATGGTGGACAAGCTGATTAATTATTGCGAAAATCCCAAATTGGGACCTGCGCGAAATACTGTTACTTTGGTGGCGGACGACGGCGACCACCTTGACCATCTGAGACAGACACTGGACAGCTGGGATATTCTGCTGCAAAACGGCGGCGAAAAACTGCTGTATAAGCCTATATTTTTGAGTACTTTAAAGCCCACAATGACCACTACGGGCAAGGAGTTCCCGACTTTGAAAGCAGAGTACATGAGGAGTCTGGAGAAGGGCACCGGTGTTGTCTGGTATATAGGTCATGCCAATCCCCGCGAATGGACGCACGAGAATTTCTTCACTTACACCGATATCTGTAATCTCGATAATACATACTGGCCGGTATTTATGACGGCAACGTGTGAATTTACGCGTTGGGATGCCAATGATGTGTCGGGCGGAGAGATTTTGTGGAGCCATCCGGAATCGGGCGCCATAAGCCTGATTTCTACAGTCCGTACAGCTTTTATGAGCGGTAATGACCATATTACACAAAGTATGAGCCGGTATTTCTTCAGCAAGGACAGCGCCGGCCGAACTTTAAGTATAGGCGAAGGACTGAGGCTGGCAAAAAACAATACAAAAGATGACAACAACAATCTGATATATCAGGTTATAGGCGACCCGGCTATGCGCCTGAGTTTGCCAACGATGAACGCTGAAGTGGAAATCCTCGGAGGCGTGAACCCGGACACCGTCAACGCACCTGATTACCCTATATTCAAGGGAGGAAGCACGGTTAAGTTCCAGGGTGTGGTGAAACGCGGCAAAAATGTGGCGCGTGATTTCAACGGCACAATGTGCCTGACGCTGTATGACGCCGAACGTGTGGTAACCACGCAGGATGAAACTCAAAAAGAGCCTCTCGATTTCAATGCCCGCACAAACAAGCTGTATGAGGGCCGAGTAAAGGTGGCTCAGGGTCGCTGGGAGGCTGAGATACCTATCAGCGCCGATATTGAGAACAACTATCAGCCGGCTTCACTCTATATGTATGCTTACTCCGACGAAGGGCAGGAGGCAAACGGCATTTGTCAGCAATTCTATGTTTACGGCCTCGATGAGCAACAGGCAGACAACGAGGGTCCGGAGATTACCGGCATGGGTCTGAACACGTACAACTTCAAAAACGGCGACCACGTAACGGCGAATCCTATCTTCTTCGCCTCGTTCAAGGATGAAAGCGGCATCAACATATCGAAATTGGGCATAGGCACCACAATGGAGATATGTATTGACGATAAAGATTATTATACCGACCTGACGGAGTATTATCTGCCGAGCACGGATGATAGCTTTGCAGGCTCGCTGGCCTATCCGCTCAGCGACCTGGCGCCGGGACGCCACACCCTGTGCTTCAAGGTATGCGACAATCTGGGCAACGCCACTACCAAGTCGCTGGAGTTTGCCGTTTCGGTGAACAAGAAACCGATACTCTATGATGTAACCACCGACTGTAACCCGGCCACCACATCGGTAACCTTCACCCTGATGCACGACCGTCTGAGCGAGGTTACGGAGAGCAATGTGGCAGTGTATGACCTGAGCGGCCGCAAGATATGGACCGGCAAGCTGTCGGGTCGTGTGCATGACCTGGAGCAGGGCGGCTCAACGGTGAGCTGGGATCTGACCGACGGCAGCGGACGGAGAGTGCCGCGAGGCATCTATCTCTATCGTGCGACCATAATGACAGATGAGGGCATCTCGGTGTCGAAAACCAATAAACTGGCGGTAACAGCTCAATAATTGCAGAGATGAAGGTGCTGGCAATGACCGACACGGAACGAACGGACGGGCAGAGGGAGCCTCGGAGCATCCTCGCCCTTACCGACGCTTCGGTGCTGACAGGAGGGAAACCCCTCTTTCTGCCTCATGCAGAGCACAGCTATGTAATGAGCTTTTCGGCCGGCATACTCACGGTGAATACGGGCAAGAAGATTGCGCCTCGTTTCACCGACCGTTACTGCGGCAGCCTCACCATAGCAGCTGTGCTGTGGGATATGGATGAGCTGGCGCGTTGTCGCGCGTTAGGCTTGCCATACACGACGGCTTGCAGCTTCGACTTCAGTGTGCCGCGCGGCGCCACAGTGCCGTTCAGCGCCGAGGTTATGGACGCGCTGCAGATAAGCATAACGGCAGGCGGCGAGAGCGTGCAGTGGCAGACGGCCACCGACGCTCCCGACTGGCGTAACCGCCTCAGCGAGATGAGCCGTTTGTTTACCTTCCGTACCGGCGATGTGATTTTGCCGGCTCTCGGAAAGGGACTTTCTGTGAAAATAAATGACCACGTATGTGGCAAATTCATAAATACGAACAATCTGACATCTGACAAGATACTCGACTTTAACATCAAATGAAAACGATAAGATTTTTAATTTTTGTTCTTTTGGCGGCCGCAAGCTCAACACTGTGGGGTCGCGATTTGACATTCAGTGACCACTCGCAGATAACCGAGGGGAAATGGGTTAAGATAGGTACTCCGAAAAACGGCATCTATGCCATCAGCTATGCCAAATTGCGCGAGATGGGTTTCAGCGACCCTTCAAAGGTGAGGGTTTGGGGCGAAGGCGGTGAGATGTATCCCCGCGACTTCATCAACGCCACCACACTGAGCCGTCAGATTCCCGACACCATGCCGCAGATTGCCTGTATGCACCGCGACAATAAGTTGTATTTCTACGGCCGGGGTCCGGAAAATCTGTCGTGGGAATATGACGACACTTATGAGTCCGGCGGTTTGTTTGTGAACAAAGGTCAGAACATTTATACCAAACAGGGAGTGTACTTCCTCTCAGACCAGGGCCCGGAGAAATCCGTAAAGGCGATGGATGTGAGCAGCTCCGTTACCTCCAATCCGGTGAAAGTGGGACAGGCTTATTTCTATCATGAAAAAGATATTACGCAGGGCAACAGCCACAGCGGCCAGACCTTCTGGGGCGAGGCCTTTGCAGCCACCGACAAGCTGCGGCAGAAATTTCAGTACACCATGCCCGGCCTCGTCGACACCCTTCCCGGCGCGCTTAACGTGCGTTTCTGCGGCCTGAGCTGGGGCGCCTCGTATCTGGAAATAGCAGTGGACGGCAATGACATTGCATCGTCATATATTGAGCCGCGTCCGGATGCTTATTGCTATGTGAAAGAGAACAGCATAAACCGCTATACGCTGCCCAAGCTGAAAGAGAAAGGCGAGATTGAGCTTTACTGGAGTCAGATTTCACTGTATCAGGCACAGGCTTACCTCGATTATCTGCTGATGACGTATCCGCGCCGTCTGCAGTTTGAGCCGGGCGAAAAGCAGTTTGCCGTGCAGACCGTGATAACCGATACTCCGGCGGTAACAATACCTTCTGACAACGACGTTATGGTATGGGATGTTACCGACAACCGCAACCCGCGTTATCTGGTCAATGACAAGGGCATTGGCCTGGTGCCTTACGGACCGCGCCAGTTAGTCTATTTCCGCAGCGGCGAAGCATTGCCCGAGCCCACTGTGATAGAAAGCGTGCAGCCTGAGGATTTCAGAGCCCGTTTGCTGAACGAGAATCCCGAATACATCATCCTCACCACCGAGGCCTTCCGCACCCAGGCCGAGAAGCTGGCCGATTTCCACCGTCAGCACGACGGCACACGCATCAGCGTGGTAACCAACAAAGACTGTTACAACAGTTTCTCGGCCGGCCGCCCCGACCCCATGGCCTACCGCACAATGCTGCGTATGGTCTATGAGAAGAAGAACAACCGTTTGCGCGGCGTGCTGCTCTATGGCCCGCAGCGCAGCGATGTGCGCGGCCTGAACGGTGCCGACGCTCCCGACGCTCTCATCGTTTATCAGAACCCGTCGGCCGACCGTGTTGCCAACTGGCTGGCTCTGACCGACATTTACGGCATGTTCAGCGATTATCTGCGCACATATATAGAAACAGAGCAGATGAGCATTGCCGTGGCGTCGCTGCCTGTGCTGAGCGAGAGCGAGGCTGAGCGCTATTATAATAAGGTGGTGAACTACACCTTCGACGACTCCCGCGCTTACTGGCTCGAACGCGTGCTGCTCACCGCCGATGACAAAGACGGCAACAGCCACCTTGACCAGTCGAACATCCTTGGCAACGAGCTTAACCGCTATTCGGGCAACAACCTTACCCTCGACAAAGTACACGTTGGAGAGTTCGGCTACCCCGAGGTCAAACGCCCCATTTACAACGCATTCAACGAGGGCTTCTCGCTGGCCGAATACATAGGACACGGCTCATGCACCCAGTTGGGTCATGATGTGGCCATCTTCAACTCGTCGGACATGAGCATGATAAACAACAGACGCCTGGGTCTGATGGCCTTTGCCTCGTGCGAAACGTCGCTTTACGAACTTGGCTGGCGCGGCGTTGCAGAGCATTTGGTGCTGTCGACCAACAGCGGCCTCATAGGCAGCCTCGGCACAGTGCGCACCGCCTTCTCGGGCGATAACTTCGCGTTCATGCGCAACTTCGGCCGTATGTCGACCTCCCTCTATGACAGAAGCACCGGCCGCTGCGAGGAATTGGGTGAGATAGTTCGTCGCACCAAGAATGAGACCTCCGGCTATCTGGGCAAATACAAGTATCATCTGATTTGCGACCCGATGCTGCGTTACATCCGTCCCACGCTGAAGTTTGCCGTTTCCGAGACCCCGTCAGTGGTGAAACCCGGCGACGAATATACCTTCTCCGGCAGCGTCACTACGCCGGCCGGCATGAACGTGCAGGACTTCAAGGGCGAGATGGTGATGAAATGGTACGAGCCTTCGTACATCAGCAAAGCCAAGAGCAAGATTGCCAAAGACCCGGGCAATGTGGAAGTGGAATATGACCACACAGCCTTTGCCGTAGAGTCGTTTAACGTTGCCGACGGACGCTTCAGCATCAAGGCCAACGTGCCCGAGATGACCCGCTCGTATATTGGTGACACCATACGCGTCAGCGTGGTGGCATACGACCCCGACAAACGCCTGGGCGGCAGCTGGAACTTCAACGTAGTGGTAGACTCAACCACAAGCACAACTCCCGGCGTGGACAATCAGGCTCCCGTGATAGAGAGCATGATGGCAGAAGGTCAGCATGAAGGCGATATGCTCCCCTCGGCTTTCACCCTGGTGGCCGACGTTACCGACAACACCGGCATAAGAATTGACGAAAAAGCTATCGACGGCCCGCTGATGATGACCCTCGACGGCAAGACTATGCCCACCGGCATCGCCAACTTCGTGAAGATGGAAAATGGCGCCAAGCGTATGATTCTGCGCTATCCCATGGAGGCCCTTGGCTCTGGACGCCACAGCGTGATACTGAGCGTAACCGATTACGCCGGCAACATCACCCGTCAGGAATTCAGCTTCGAGGTGGGTACTTCGGAGCAAATCACCGCCCCCTTGCTGGCAGAGCGCGCCTGCCGCGAACAGGCCACATTCACCCTCGAGACTGACGTGCTGCAGAGCATCGGCGACAACGCTCAGCTTGTGGTAACAAACGCATTGGGCAAAATCATCCGCATCCAGAACTGGTCAATGCAGGGTGAGAACGTATGGAAGCTCAACGACACCAAGAATGTGCAGGTGGCTCCCGGCCTTTATAAAGCCTTTGTCCGCTTCACCGACTCTTACGGCCGCAGCGCAGTAACACAGGGCGTCTACGTTCCCGTGCTGGGCAAGAACAGCGTTATGCAATAAATGGCCGCATAATGAGTTAATAACTTAGAGAGGGCCAACACCTCTCCGGTTAAACAATGAAGAAAATTCTAATCTGTCTGTCAGTCCTGATGCTCATGGCACCTTGTGTGGCAGTGGCTCAGGGCGGCAACGATGACATCAAGGAAAATGATTTCAACCCGGTGAACACCGGTGTTACCACGTTAGGCATAGCCCCCGATGCCCGTTCCACGGGTATGGGCTATCTTGGCGCGGCCACAGATCCTGATGTCAACTCTCAATACTGGAATCCGTCGAAGTATGCGTTCGGATATTCGCAGGGTGGCCTGGCGCTGAGCTACACACCGTGGTTGCGTAAGATTGTCAACGACATCTTTCTGGCCGAGCTTACCGGCTTCTGGAAACCCGGCAGCGGCGACAATCAGGCTATCTCAGCCTCGTTCCGCTACTTCTCGCTGGGTGAGGTAACCTTCGGCGGCAACAGCACAGGCGGAGGCACCGTGCAGACCATCAATCCTTACGAAATGGCCTTCGACGTGGGCTATTCGCGCAAACTCTCGGAGAAATTCTCCATGGGCGTTGTGCTGCGTTATATCCTGTCGGACCTTTCGTGGACCGACACCTATACGTCGGAGTCGAACTCGGCGGCGTCAGCCTTCTCGGCCGACATTTCCGGATATTACGTTTCGTATCCCATGATAGGACGCAACGAATGTCAGTTTGCCTGGGGCTTCAACATCTCCAACATCGGTACGAAGGTGAGCTATGACCATGGCGCCAACAACGCCTTCCTGCCCACCAACCTGCGCATAGGTGCCAACTTTATGTTCCCGCTCGCCGATTACCACACATTGGCGTTCGGCGTGGATGCCAACAAGCTGCTTGTACCCACCAAGCCGCGCTCCAAAGACTACGACATGACAACCCCCGAGGGTCAGCTTGAATATGAGGAGGCTGTGCAGAAATGGAACGACCAGAGTCCCATAGCCGGCATCTTCAAGAGCTTCAGCGATGCCCCCGGCGGCTTCAAGGAGGAGCTGCAGGAGATAACCTGGAGCATCGGCGCCGAGTATGCCTATAACCAGCAGTTCTTCGGCCGCATGGGCTATTATTACGAGAATGCCAACAAGGGTGGCCGTTCATACTTCGGCTTCGGTGCCGGCTTCAGCCTCAATGTGGTGCGCCTCGACGCTTCGTATCTGTTGGCCACGTCGCAGAACTCGCCTTTGGACCAGACCCTGCGTTTCACCTTGAGCTTTGACCTCGACGGCCTGCGCGATTTGCTGGGCAAACGGCGTAAATGAAAGGTATGAAATGATTCGTACAGGATTAGGAATCGACGTTCATAAATTCGAGCCGGGGCGCAAGCTCCGGCTTTGCGGCATACTGATTCCGGAGGCTGAGCAGGGACTGTTGGGGCACAGCGACGCTGATGTGGCTCTGCATGCCCTTTGTGACGCTCTGCTCGGAGCCGCAGGCATGCGCGATATTGGTTATTACTTCCCTGACACGGACCCGGAGCTGGAGGGCATCGACAGCAGAATCCTGCTGCAGAAAGTGGTGAAGATGCTTGCCGACGCCGGCTGGCATACATCAAACGCCGACATCACCATCTGTGCTCAGGCGCCGAAACTGATGCCGCATATCGAAAGCATGCGCCGCTGTGTGGCTGCGCTGTTGGAGGTGCCGACGGACGCTGTGGCGGTGAAGGCTACCACCACCGAACATCTTGGCTTTACCGGACGCAAGGAGGGTATAGCCGCTTTTGCCAACGTACTTATAACAGGTGAAAAGTGAGAAGCAAAGAAGAACTTGAAGGCGTGACCTTACTCGGAAATCAGGGCGTAAAATATCCGGTGGATTATGATCCGTCGTTGCTTGAGACCTTCATCAACAAGCATCAGGATCGTGATTACCTGGTATGTCTCGACTGTCCGGAATTCACAACCCTGTGCCCCAAGACAGGACAGCCCGATTTCGGACATCTCTACATCAATTATATACCGGCTGTGCGCATGGTCGAGAGCAAAAGCCTGAAGCTGTATCTGTTCAGCTTCCGCAACCACGGCGATTTTCACGAAGACTGTGTAAACATCATCCTCAATGATTTGTGGAATCTGATGCAGCCGCGCTATCTTGAGGTGCAGGGCCATTTCATGCCCCGCGGCGGCATCAGCATCAATCCCTTTGCATGCCGCGCAGATGAGGAGCATCAGCATCTTTGCAAGCAGCGTATGCTCGATAATTTCCCCGGCAAATAACAGTGAAAAGAATGAAGAAAGATGTATTGGTAGTGCTCAGCGGAGGCATCGACTCAGTAACGCTGCTCCATGACTATGCCGCACGCACGGCTCTGGCAGTGAGCTTCGACTACGGCTCAAACCACAATGCCCGCGAAATTGAATGTGCCGCACGCCAGTGCCGCAGCCTCGGCATAGAGCATATAGTGATACCTTTGAAGTTCATAGGACAGTATTTTGAATCGTCGTTGCTGAGCGGTTCAGAGGCTATACCCACGGGCGATTACAGCGACCAGAACATGACCAGCACTGTGGTGCCCTTCCGCAACGGCATCATGCTCTCCGTGGCCATAGGTCTGGCTGAGAGCCGCGGTCTGAAAAGCGTCATGATAGCCAATCACGGCGGCGACCACGACATTTATCCCGACTGCCGTCCCGGGTTCATCAAAGCCATGGATAAAGCCGCCAAAGAGGGCACCTACCCCGGCATCCGTGTAGAAGGCCCGTACACATATCTCACCAAGGCGCAGATAATTGAACGCGGCGCCCGTCTGGGCGTGGATTATGCCGACACCTATTCCTGCTATAAAGGCGGCGAGAAGCATTGCGGGCAGTGCGGCACCTGTCGCGAACGCCGCGAAGCCTTTATTGAAGCCGGAGTTGACGACCCCACAATATATTCCGACAACTGACTGTGTATTACGTAAAAAAGAAAATAGAAGTATCAGCAGCTCACCGCCTCTGCCTCAGCTATCCCAGCAAATGCACCCAGCTACACGGTCATAACTGGATTCTGACGGTGGAATGTAAGGCTGAGGAACTCAATGCCGACGGCATGGTGGTGGATTTCACCCACGTCAAGAAACTGATTCTCGACACCATGGACCACCGGGTGCTCAACGATGTGTTCCCTTTCAACCCCACGGCCGAGAACATAGCCCGCTGGGTGGTGGAAAACGTGCCGCATTGCTACCGATGTGAAGTGCAGGAGAGCGAAGGGAATACGGCAGCCTACGAAATCTGACTATGCCTCGGATTAACGAAATATTCCAATCACTACAAGGCGAAGGGCACCATGCCGGTGTTCCTTCGGTTTTTATACGCTTCTCCGGATGCAATCTCCGGTGTCCTTTCTGCGACACCGACCATGCCGCTTACGCCCTGATGACCAACGAGGAAATAGCCGCCGAAGCCTGCCGTTATAACGCTCCTTGGGTGATACTCACCGGGGGAGAGCCGAGCCTTCAGGCCGAGCAGGAACTGGTGGATCTGCTGCATCAGAACGGCAAAAAAGTGGCCATAGAAACCAATGGCACCCATCCTTTGCCGCCGGGCATCGACTGGATTACCCTGTCGCCGAAAACCGGCATCTGCGGTGAAGCGGATTTGCCTCTGCGCATAGACAGGGCCGATGAGATAAAAGTGGTGGATACTGGTCAGCCCCTGGATCCATATTTCAGTCTTGGCTGCCGCACACCGCGCACCCTGATGTATCTTCAGCCCTGTTTCGTGGCTGATGAGAAGGAACGGCAGGCCAACATCCGCCGCACTGTGGAGAGGGTGATTGCCGACCCGCGCTGGACACTCTCGGCTCAGCTTCACCGCTTCCTCAACATTCCCTGACCGCAGATATCCGGGCGCTTTGACACAGCTGACCGGAGTTTTGCAAAGACGTGGATTATTGTTAACTTTGCAGACCAAAAGAAGATACCATGGAGCATCCCGAAAATGATTCGCAATATAAAGGATTACAAGTTAACAGCGGCGTAATAAGCCAGCCCTCCGTTAATCCTTATCGTCGCCCTCGCGCCGCAGTGCGTCAGCTTACCGCCGCCGAGTATGTGGAAGGCATCCGCAAAGGCGATGTCAGCATATTGGGCAGAGCCGTTACGTTGGTAGAGTCGACGGCTGACCGCCATCAGGCCCTGGCGCAGGAAGTTATTGAGAAGTGTCTGCCCTATACCGGTAATTCGCGCCGCATAGGCATCACGGGTGTTCCTGGCGCCGGCAAATCTACGAGTATCGATGCTTTCGGCATGCACGTTTTAGGCCAGGGACACAAACTGGCTGTTTTGGCCATTGACCCGAGCAGCGAACGTACGCAAGGCTCTATCTTGGGCGACAAAACGCGCATGGAACGACTTTCGCAACAGAAAGATGCCTTCATACGCCCTTCCCCCACAGCCGGCTCATTAGGTGGCGTGGCCAGGAAGACGCGCGAGACAATCGTGCTGTGTGAGGCGGCTGGCTACGACACGGTGTTCGTGGAGACGGTGGGAGTAGGGCAGAGCGAGACGGCAGCCCACTCCATGGTCGATTTCTTCCTGCTGATTCAGTTGGCCGGTACCGGCGATGAGCTGCAGGGCATAAAGCGCGGCATCATGGAGATGGCCGACGGCATTGTCATTAACAAAGCCGACGGCGACAATATAAAACGGGCCGAGCTGGCAGCCGGTCAATTCCGTTCGGCGCTGCATCTGTTTCCGCCTACACCGTCGGGCTGGGTGCCTGAGGTGATGACTTATTCCGGATATTATGAGCTGAACATAGACAAGGTCTGGGATATGATTGACCGCTATTTTGAGTTCACCCGCGCAAACGGCTATTTCGAACGTCAGCGCAACGAGCAGGCCAAATACTGGATGGTGGAAAGCATCAACGAGCAGCTGAAGGCCAATTTCTACCGCCGCCCCGACGTACGCGCGTTGCTTGAGCAGAAAGAGATTCGCGTGCTCAACAACGAGCAGTCGAGCTTCACCGCAGCGCATCAGGTACTCGATTATTACTTCTCAAAGCTGAGAGAGGAGAAATAAAAGAAATAATTCAGACCCCCGGAAACAAAGGGGGTCTTAGAACAAGCATCTCACCAACGCGTTAATAATAATATGGGAAACAAATTGGTGAAAATGATAGAACGGCAGGCTTTGCGTTACGGCGACCGCGAAGCCTACCGTTTCTGTTGGCGAAAAGAGGGGGAGTGGCTTCCTACTTCCTGGGAAGAATTCAGAGTCCAGATAGATGTGGCCGGCAGGGCGTTGTGTGCCATGGGTCTGAAACCGGGCGAGCGAATAGCCATCTGTTCGCCCAACACGCCTCAGGTGCTGATTACCGAGTTCGGCGCCTTTCGCAACCGGGCTGCCGCCATACCCGTCTATTCCGGCTCGTCGCAGGAGCAGTTCGACTTTATTGCCGCCAACGGTAATGCCCGAATCATTTTTGTGGGCGACAAGGGGCAATATCCGCTGGCTTACAGCTTCTGGAAAACGCATCCCGCACAGCTGTTGCGCATTGTGGTGTTCAAGAACGTTGACCTGGAGTTGCAACCCGACGATGACATCAGCATCTCGTGGGATGACTTTGTGCGCACAGGCATTCATGCCTCCGAGCAGGTGCGCTATGAGGTGGAACAGAGAGCCATGAGCGGACAGCCCGACGACCTGGCAACCCTGATTTACACTTCCGGCACCACAGGCGAGCCTAAAGGTGTGGAGATTACTCATGCCAATTACGATGCCGCCGTGGAAGCGCATTTCAAGATTCTGCACACGGTGACGGACAGCGATTTGAGCATGAGCTTCCTGCCCATGAGCCATATCCTGGAAAAGGCCTGGTGTTATTTCTGCCTCAGCCGAGGCATTCGCATTGCCGTCAACTACGACCCCCGCATCATCCAGGACACCATACATCATGTTCATCCCAACCTGATGTGCTGTGTGCCGCGTTTCTGGGAAAAAGTGTATGTTGCCGTGCGGTCGAAGCTGTCAGGGATGAACCGGCTTCAGTGCGTCATGGTGTCGCATGCCCTTCGCATCGGCCACCGGCGTAACCTGCATTATCGGCGCCTGGGTCTCAAGGTGCCCCGTCTGCTCGAGATGCGTTACCGCTTCTGGGACCGCAGGCTCTTTGCCGTGGTGAAGCGCAACATAGGCATCCCGAATCCGAATATGTTCCCCACCGCCGGCGCCCCCCTCAACGACCGCATAGTCGAGTTCTTTCTCTCCATTGGCATAGACATAAAGATTGGTTACGGACTGTCGGAGACCACCGCCACCGTGAGCTGCTTCCCCGATGTGGGGTATGAGATTGGCACGGTGGGTGTGCCGCTGCCGGGTCTCGACGTGAAGATAAGCGACGAAGGGGAGATTCTGGTGAAGGGACCCACAGTGACGCGCGGCTATTACAAAAATGCGGAAGCCAACGCGCAGGCCTTCACCCCCGACGGTTATTTCCGCACCGGCGACGCCGGTTATCTCACTCCTTCAGGCGCGTTGGTGCTTACCGAGCGCATCAAGGACCTCTTCAAAACGGCCAACGGCAAATACATAACGCCGCAGGCCTTGGAGTCGCATCTGGCTGAAAACAAATATATCGACGAGGTGGCCGTGATAGGCGAGGGCCGCAAATACGTCAGCGCGCTGATTGTGCCCAACTTCCCCAACTTGCGCCGCTGGGCCGACAGTCATCACATCAGCTACGCCGATACGGCCGAGTTGCTCGCCAGCCCCAAGGTGCAGGATTTCATGATGAGCTGCGTGGAGGAGAATCAGCAGCGTTTCGCTCCCTACGAACGCATCAAGCGCATCGCACTGCTGCCGCATCACTTCTCAGTGATGAACGGCGAGGTTACCAATACCCTCAAAGTGCGCCGTCCGGTGGTGGCCAAGCGCTATGCCGCCGAAATAGAGTCGATGTATCCGCAGGAATAACTTCAGCAATTTGTGCGCTGCTTCGGATTAATTTCATTAACTTTGCAGCCGGATGGGAGGTTTGGCCTCAGAAAGACAGACATCAATGACAAGCCGCAGAAGAATCCATAACTTAAAAGGCATTGCAGACACGTTGCCCGACAAATCGAAAGTGCGGGTGCTGTTTGTCTGCTTGGGCAATATATGCCGGTCGACGGCCGCTCAGGGCGTGCTGGAGTCGCTGGCTCAGCAACAGGGTGTGTCCGTAGAGGTCGATTCTGCAGGTACTTACGGCGGCCATGCCGGTCAGGGCGCCGACCCGCGCATGAAAGTTCATGCCCGTCGTCGCGGATATGAGCTTACTCACAGGGCCAGAAGGGTGCGTGAGAGCGATTTCAGCGATTTCGACATTATTATCGGCATGGACGACGCCAATATCAGCGACTTGCGACGGCTGGCGCCTACCCTTGAGGATGAGGCCAAGATTTTCAGTATGGCCGGATTCCTGCGTCAGCATCCCGGTTGGGACTATGTGCCTGACCCGTATTATGAAGGCTCCGAAGGCTTCGAGCTGGTGCTCGACCTGCTTGAAGATGCCTGCCAATGTTTGATTGACCAAATAAAAGATATGCAATGAAACGCACTCTTGTAACCTTATTGCTTCTCATAGCAACCGTGGCGCTCTATGCAGCCGACAAACCCTCGTTCCCCGGCGGCGATCAGGCGCTGAACAAGTACCTCGCCGAAAATCTGCATTACCCCAAACAGGCTCAGGACAACGGCATTGAGGGCAATGTGCCTATTCAGTTTATTGTGAAGGCCGACGGCACCATCTCTTCAATCAAGGTTACGCGAATGATTGACCCTGATTTGGAGGCAGAGGCCATACGCCTGGTGCGCGAAATGCCCAAGTGGATTCCGGCCGACAACAACGGCGCTCCTGTGGATGCCACTGCCAATGTAGTGATAAGTTTCCGCCTGCCTGAATAAGACCCGTTCAACATGGCCGACAATTCGTTGCGCAGACCCTATACCTTCGACCGGGTAGTCCGCATCTTCTTCTCGATATGCGGGCTGACTTTGGCCTTGTTTGTGATTGATATGCTGCAGGGCGTGCTGCTGCCCTTCTTGGTGGCGTGCCTCATAGCGTATATCCTTGAGCCTGTGGTGGGATGGAACAAAAAGCTGCTGCATACCAAAAAGCGTTTCCTGCCCGTGGTCATGACCCTGCTCGAGGCTGCAGTGTTGGGCGCGGTCTTCTGCCTTGTGGTGGTGCCTTATCTCATCGACGAGGTCTCGGACATGGCCGACATTGTGAAGAAATATGCCTCAACGCAGCTGAAAATTCCCTTCCTGTCGGAGGATATTCACAAATTCCTGCGCGAGAATATCGACTGGAACGCGGTGGGTCGTATGCTCTCGCGCGACGAGTGGGTGGAGTTGGGCAAGAAGGCCATCAGCTCTTCGTGGTCGTTCCTCTCGTCGGGTATCGCGCTGATTGCCGGCATACTCAGCTGGCTCATCGTGGTGCTCTACGTCATCTTCATCATGCTCGACTATGAGCGCCTCATGCTCAGCTTCCGCCAGTTGGTGCCTTATCAATACCGCCACCGGGTCTTTAAGGTGTCGCGCGACGTCAAGAATGCCATGAACCGCTATTTCCGCGGTCAGTTTATAGTGTCGATGCTGGTGGGAATACTCTTCTGCATAGGCTTCGTCATCATCAAACTGCCCATGGCCGTGGCTTTCGGTCTCTTCATCGGCATACTCAACATGGTGCCTTATCTGCAGCTTATCTCGCTGCCCCTCTGCGCGTTGCTCTGCGTAGTGGGTTCGGTGAGCATGGGCACACCCTTCTGGGGCCTCTTCTGGGAGGCGATGGCAGTCTATGTTGTGGTGCAGTGTATTCAGGACCTCTATCTCACGCCGCGCATCATGGGTAAGGTCATGGGTCTGAACCCCGCCATTATCCTGTTGTCGCTGTCCGTTTGGGGCAGCCTGCTCGGCTTCATCGGATTAATAATCGCCTTGCCGCTGACCACACTGCTGCTCTCGTATTACGACCAGTATATTGTGAACCGGCATAAAAAGGAGACCGACAGCCACCTCATTCTGCCCGACGATTTCAAAGATAAAGAGTAGCGGAAGTTAGATGGGGTCTTAGATGGGGCCTTACCACTTCAGTCGCATTATCCTGAGGAGGAAAGCCGGATACACAGGCTTGCAAAGGTGCAAAAGTTTGTAGAAACCGTACGCCACGCCTCCCCCTATGGTCATGCCTGCTAAAATGTCGCTGGGATAATGCACCCCTAAATAGACCCTCGAGAGAGAGACCAGGAGGCACCAGACGCATAATGCTGCGAAAAGAGCCTTGCTGCGCAGCCATAGCGACAGATAGACAGCCACCACAGCCGTGTTGGCGGCATGGCACGACGGAAAGCCATATTTGCCGCCGCGGTAGCCGTCAACAATCTGAATCCAGGCGCTGAGCGGATTGTCGGGGTTCGACGGGCGCATTCTGCCTACCATGCCGCGCAACACCGAGCCGCAAACCTGGTCAACCAAAGTTACCGCCATTATCGTAGTCAGCAGACAGACCGCGGCGCCGCGCCATCCGTAGCGCCGCCATACCATTGTCAGCAGAATTATGTATAACGGAGCCCACACCAGCCGCATGCTGACGATGTCCATTACGCAGTCGAGAAAGGCCGTATGATGCCCGTTGAGCCCGAGCAGCAATGCCGTATCGCAGAAATTAAAAAACTCTATTGAGTGGTTTATGAGGTTTTCCAAATCATGAGGTAGCGTAACGTTTTGATTTATAGCCGGTTACACGCTGCTATATAGAAAACGCATATTACGGCACCATATTGTGGAGACGACCCCGGAAGAGTTAAAAACCGCGCTTGCGAGAGCTACTTTTTATAATGAAGCTTCCCTCATATATTAATATTGTGTGGCGCGAGATTTATACCGCGATTTATACCTGAGCAGATTGTAGAGCGTGATGCGGCCTGTGCCCGTAACGGCCACCACATCCGTGAGAAAACCGAAGAAGAGAGCCAGCTGATTCTCAGCCGAGAAGTCGGCCACGCCACCATTATAATATGCGTAGTTGATGAGCGAGGCCACCGTGAGGAGCGACAGGCATAGCGCCGCATAGCGTCCCATGATGCCGAATCCCATCATCAGCCCCAAGACAAACGCCGCTATGCCGAACAGCAAAGCCGGCAGATTGGCTGAGACATCGGAACTCAGCCACTCATTGGCATAGCTGATATGCGACACTCCGAAGATTGAGATACTTCCGTTCATCTGCATCAGCGCTGCAGTGCAAACGGCTACCATAGCCACCAGACGAACCACCAGACGGCTGAAGGAGTTGCTGAAGGAGTCGGCTGAAGATATCCCGAACCACTGTTGGAAACGGTCGCTGACCGGCACAATGATTCTCTCGGGCTTCTTGGAGGCCGTGAAACTCGGAATGTGCTCTCTGGCACCCGGGTTTATTGAGAGTATCTTGATGTCGTTCATTTGAGTGTGATATAATGCCTTGCAGCTTACCGAATTTTACAACGTCAGACAGACGTTTATAAAATTAACATTGCAAAGCCCTAAAAAGTTTCATTTTTAAAACATGAAAAGCGTTATAGTTGCTTTTTCTGCCCCTGTTTTTTAGAAAATACGCTTTAGGCACCGCTAATCGGCTCGGCTGAGGCTTGGCTGTGACTCAGTGTGGCGGTTCCAAATGTTAAATTATAAATCCATTTAACTAAAAATCATGAACTTTGAGGGCGTGAATAATATTTAACGCTAATGATGTAAAAAATTCGGTAGGCTGAGATGATGGGACGCGAGGAGGGAAAGGGGAGTGTCTGAGCATGTCAAAAAGTATTTATATTGCTTATTTTCAGGTGTTTAGGTGTGATTGGCATAGGGCTTGCTCAAGCCGGTGGAATAGCCCGGCAGGCGAGGGCTTAGCCATCATCTCTCCCGTCGTTGAACCTCCGGAAGTGAATTTTATGTTAAAATTTTTGCAGCAGTGTGAAAGATTGGGAAAAAAGTATTAAATTTGCAAGTGCAACTTTTTTGACTTTAACTACAACCGCGAAACTAACATGACATTGAAGTGGCCTTGCATGGAAAAAGCGATTCCGAATAAGCTCACTGCACTCTCTGATAGAGGTTATCGGGCTGTTCACCTTACGGCAGCAGGTGCGGAGAGGTTTGTTCGCAGACCACTTTGAAACCAATGACAAAGAAAAAAACACAATTCATTATCAAAAAAAACAAGTATGAGAAAACTGTTTCTAATTCTGATGGCGGTGCTGGCCTGCAGCTGGTCCTTGTCTGCACAGACTAAGACCATAACAGGTACAGTGCTCGACGCAGCGAACAACGAGCCCCTATTCGGCGCTACCGTTATGCCTATCGGCGGCGGCCAGGGTACCTCGTGCGACATGGACGGTAAATTCAAACTCACCGTTCCGTCATCCGTCACCAAGGTGAAGGTTTCCTATGTGGGCTACACAGCTCAGACAGTTAACCTGACTCCCGGCATGACCGTTTATCTGGCATCTTCAGCCACTAACCTCGAAGACGTGGTTGTTGTTGCTTATGGTACCGCCAACAAAGAGTCTCTGACAGGCTCTGTTGCTGTTGTAGGTTCCAAAGAGATCGAAGACCGTCCTATCACCACCGCCACCTCGGCTCTGGAAGGTAATGCTCCCGGCGTACGTGTGAACAACACAATAGGCACCCCGGGTAGCGAGCCTAAGATCAGCATCCGTGGCTTCAGCTCCGTAACGGGTAACAACAACCCCCTTTACGTTGTCGACGGTATGCCTTGGGACACCGGTATCAACGACCTTAACCCCAACGACATCGAATCTATCTCCGTACTGAAAGACGCTGCTTCCTGCGCACTCTACGGTAACAAAGGTTCTAACGGTGTCATCCTTATCACCACCAAGCGTGCTAAGAAAGTTGGCAAAGTTGACGTAAACCTCACCATCAGCCAGGGTATGTACAACCGCGGTCTGCCCAAATACGAAACTCTGGGCTCAAACCAGTGGATGGAACAGGTTTGGACAGGTGTTTACAACCAGTTGCTGTCAACAACTGAATGGACTCCCGAATATGCAGCCAACTACTTGGTTGGCAGCATCATGTCATCAACCTACATCCCCTCCAACATTTACGGCGGAGATCCGGAAACGGTATTCGACACAAACGGTAAGCTGACCCGCTCAGTACTGCCTCAGTACAACGACCTCGACTGGTGGGATGTAGTTTCCCGCACAGGTCACCGTCAGGAATACACCCTCAACGCCACCGGCGCAACCGAAAACTTCAACACCTTCGCTTCTATCGGTTACCTGAAAGAGAAAGGTTATCTGTTGCAGACCGACTTCGAGCGTTACACCGGCCGTATCAACTCCAACCTCGTAGCTAACAAATACCTCAAAGTTGGTGTAAACCTCTCAGGTACAATCCAGAAAGGCAACCAGAACGACAACGCAGGTACTTCCTACACCTCCAACCCGTTCTTCACCGACCAGTACTCACCCATCTTCCCGTACTACAAGCACAACGAAGAAACAGGTGAACTCCAGTACACTGCAGAAGGCAAACCCGAATGGAATGACGCCAACTACCTCGGCGGTCAGAACATCGGCCAGTATCTGCGTCTGAACTATCAGGAATTCACATACTACAACATCAACGCCACCGCTTACGCAACCGCAGTTCTTCCTTACGGTTTCGAAGCTACTGTTCGCGGCAACATCAACCGTGCCAAGACACAGTATAACATCTACACCAACAACGTTACCGGTAACGGCGTGAACATGAACGGTATCTTCCAGCAGCAAGCTCAGGACAACCGCTTCTCCACATTCATGCAGAACATCAACTGGTCAAAGAACTACGATCTGAACCACATCGACGTTATCCTGGGTCATGAGAACTATCAGACTCATTATGACTACTTCGGCGGCAGCAAGTATGACCAGAGCTTCAACGGCATCTACACCATGACCAACTTCGTTGACCTGGTAAGCCTCGACGGCGGCGCACAGGAGTATAAGAGCGAATCTTACTACGGACGCGCACGCTACGACTACAATCAGAAGTACTTCGGTGAAGTCAGCTTCCGTCGCGACGGTAGCTCACGCTTCTCCAAAGACAACCGTTGGGGTAACTTCTGGTCATTAGGCGGCAGCTGGATCATCACCAAAGAGAAATTCATGGAAGAACTTCCTTGGGTAAGCTATCTGAAACTTCGTGCCGCTTACGGTACTGTAGGTAACGACATCTCAGCCGGTCTCTATGGCTACTACACCAACTATGGTCTGGGCGACTACTTCGGAACATCACTGGTAATTCCTACCAACTATCCCAGCGACAAGCTCAAATGGGAGACCACCAAGAGCTTCGACATCGCATTGGAAGGCAGCCTCTTCGACGACCGCTTCAACTTCACCATCGGTTACTTCGACAAGCGTTCTACCGACCTTATCTTCAACGTGGCTCAGCCCCGTTCAGCCGGTTCAAACACCAGCTGGCTCAATCCTACGATTCCTACCAACATCGGTACGATGCTCAACACCGGTTGGGAACTTCAGTTCGGCGTAGACATTCTCCGCACTCAGGACTTCACCTGGAACCTCAGCTTAGACGCTTCGTTCATCGACAACACCATTAAGAAACTCCCCGGCGGAGACGACATCGACAACGGCTCACAGCGTATTTCTGAAGGCCACTCAATCTACGAATGGTACACATATCATTACGCAGGTGTTGACCAGATGGACGGCCACGCTCTCTATGAACTCGACCCCAACGCTTACGAATTCAGAAGCTCAGCCAACGGCGAAAAGAATTTCCAGACCAAACTGGAAAATGCACGTTCAGCCGGCCAGCTTCGTGAAATCAACGGCAAATATTATGTAACCACCACCAACAACGCATCTCGCGACTGGCGTGGCACAGCCCTTCCCACCGTTTACGGTTCGTTCGGCACCAACTTCAACTGGAAAGGCATCACCCTGGGTATGCTCTTCACCTACAGCCTCGGCGGCAAAACTTGGGACAGCAACTACAGCTCTCTGATGAGTGTTTCTCAGCCCAACAGCCTCACCTCAGCTCTCCACAAAGACGTGCTCAAAGCATGGACAGCAGCTCCGGAAGGCATGACAGCTGAAAGCCCCAACCGTATCGACCCCAACGGAATTCCGGTATTCAACTTCGCTCAGCAGGTTGACAACAACGGCGGTTCAGACCGTTGGCTCACCTCTTCCGACTATCTGGTATTCAAGAACCTGAACGTCAGCTACGCTCTGCCGCAGAAGTGGGTTCGCGCTCTCGACATGAACCAGCTTTCTATCGGCTTCTCGGTTGACAACCTCTTCACCATCACTGCACGTAAGGGTATGAACCCGCAGTACAGCTTCAGCGGTGGTCAGTCGCTCAACTTCGTTACCGCACGCGTATTCTCGTTCCAGATTAACGCCAAGTTCTAAGTAACAACAAAAAAAGTACAAGATGAAAAGAAACATCATAATCAACGGCGCCCTTGGCTTACTGCTTATCGGCTCAATGGCGTCATGTGCCTCCGACTATCTGGATACCGAGCCGATAGCCAGCGTAACAAACGCACAGGTAGGCAAATCAACAGAAGATCTGATGAAGGCCGTAAACGGCATCGGCTGGTTCATGAACTATCCTCAGGTAGTCAACGGTGAAGTAAACGGCGGCGGTTATCCCTGCGGTACAACCGGTGAACCCTACATGATGTCGTACTTCGGCGACTGCTACGGCCAGGATACATATCAGAATCACTTCGCCATCTTCCAGGGCGGCGATATGATCCGTATGCTTTATGTAGCCAACAACAGCTACTATTCGCAGGCTAAAGCATGGGGCTTCTACTACACTCTCATCCGTCAGGCCAATGCCATCCTCGACATGGTTGACGGCGCAGAAGAATCCATCGAAGGACAGCGCAACCAGATCAAGGCTCAGGCTCTTACGTTCCGCGCTCACGCATACGTACGTCTGCTCCAAATCTTTGGTCCGCGCTGGCAGGACAGCAACAACGGCGAGCGCAAATGCATCGTTCTCCGTCTGCATCAGAGCACCGAGGCTTTACCCCTCGTAACCATGAACGAGGTGCTGAATCAGATATACGCTGACTGCACCGAGGCCACAACTCTGTTCGCTGACCCCGCTACTTACAACGAGCGTCCGAACTGGTCAGTTCCTACTTATGAGGTAGCATGTGGTACCTTCGCACGCGCAGCCCTTCTGAAACAGGACTGGGCAACTGCCGAGAAATGGGCTGCCGAGGCTCAGAAAGGCCACGAAATCATGACCAACGCACAGTGGTGCGGCGGCTTCATGGAGGCTTGCGACGATTACCTCTGGACAAACTCCGTAAACCAGGACGACCGTCTTACCAACATCTCCTGGGCAGCTTACAATGCCTGCAACGGTAACTATCCTAACTACTGGCAGATTGGCTCAGGCAACATCAATATCGACCTCTATGAGCAGATGGACCCGAAAGACATCCGTCGTACCCGTTTCCTGATGCCCGACCAGATCAATATTGACAAAGCTCAATTCTACAAAGCTACTGTCTTTAACCCGACAACTATGTTCTTTGAAGGCAGCAACAAGAAGAACCGTCAGATCTTAGCTGCCATCACAACTTTCATGGAGCAGGCAACTCCTCCCACACCCTCAAGTGGTCTTGAAGTAGCTACCGCTTACACCGACATAGGTGGCCGTGGCACCGCTCCTACATACGTATTCGGCGCTCAGGTTAAGTTCTATGCAATGGGCGGCTCCATGCAGCTTTGCCAGTATCCGTTTATGCGTGCCACTGAGATGCTCCTCACCCAGGCCGAGGCTTGCGCAATGCAGGGCAAGACCGGTGACGCTCAGGCACTCATCAGCAAACTGACTCAGATGCGTGTTCCGGGTTCAGCAGCCGTTACTCTGACCGGCGACGAACTCATCGAGTTCATCCGCACTCAGCGTCGTATAGAGCTCTGGGGTGAAGGCACAACCTTCTTCGACCTCAAACGCTGGAACAAGCATAACGTACGTCGTGCTTGGGTTGAGAACGATCCTACCTCAGGCAACTGCCCGGCAACTTACGCCATTGACATCGCTCCCGATGAGGTTAACCACTGGGTATTCATGCTCCCGCGCGTAGAATCTGACTACAACAAAGCCATCGACGTCAGCGAACTCCTCTGGTAATCTACCACCGGTGTTCTGACAACAGATAACACCTTCGACGGCGATATGCTTCCAGCATATCGCCGTCTTTCAATTTCTAAACAGGCGGTTAAGACCGTAATATTAGCTTTTGAAACGAAGAGGCGTGCAGATGACAAAATGAAGCGCTGCGAAGATTCCAAAATGAAGCGCTGAAAATGCGGATTTGGTTAATTGAAGGTTTAATTGTAAATTTGCAAATTAAACCGCAAAGCAACGGTTTGAGATTCATTTGTGAGGCTTAATTATGGAGAGAGCATCGTTAGGACCCTTATTTTATGAAAGCGGACGTCAGGGAACGAGGTTCGGCATACTCTTTACATGTATGTCGGCTTGCCTGCTTTACAGTCCTCAGATAGGAGCTCTGAGTCTTTTGTTGGTGATTTTGGGCTCTTTGGCAATGTTGTATCTGCCCTTTGCGCTGGCAAAAGTGGCACGGGTGAATCAGGCCTATTCAGGCTTTGCAGCCCTGTGGATGAGCGGCATTGTAATGTACATTTGCGGCGCTTTGATTTGCTCGCTGCTGACCCTGATTTTCCTGCTCTTCTTAGAGCCGGGTTATCTCGACGGATATGTAAGGAATTTAGTTGAACAGATTATGGCTCAGCCCAACGCTCCGAAACCGGACCTGAAGGATTTAGTGATTCCAACCCCGATGGAGTTTGTAAGCTCCATGTTTTGGGCCACAGGCTTCTTCGGCTCGCTGCTGAGCCTTGTTTTAGCGCTGATTTTGCCCCATACCGGCTTTTTCCGACGCATTGTAGTTAAGCTTCAGTGATAAATTGTAAACGGATGAATAACGAAAAAATCGACATATCGGTAGTTGTGCCTCTCTTTAATGAAGAGGAATCGCTGCCCGAACTTTTTGCCTGGATAAAACGCGTGATGGAGGCCAACGGCTTCTCTTACGAGGTGCTGTTCATAGACGACGGCTCCACGGATAATTCTTGGAGCGTTGTGAAGTCGCTGGCAAAAGAGAGCGACCGGGTAAGGGGCATTTCCTTCATGCGCAATTATGGCAAATCACCGGCTCTGCACACCGGTTTCCAGGCTGCCCGCGGCGATGTGGTGATAACCATGGATGCTGACCTGCAGGATTCGCCCGACGAGATTCCCGACCTTTATCGCATGATAACGCAGGAGGGTTATGACCTTGTGAGCGGCTGGAAGCAGAAACGTTACGACCCTCTGAGCAAGACTATACCCACAAAGCTATTCAACGCCACCACACGCCGGGTGAGCGGCATCCACAATCTGCACGATTTCAACTGCGGGCTTAAGGCTTATCGCCAGAATGTGGTGAAGAGCATTGAGGTATACGGCGATATGCACCGCTATATTCCGTATCTGGCCAAGAACGCCGGCTTCCACAAGATTGGCGAGAAGGTGGTGCATCATCAGGCACGCAAGTACGGTAAATCGAAGTTCGGCCTGAGTCGCTTTGTAAACGGCTACCTTGACCTGGGCACCCTGTGGTTCCAGACCAAGTTCGGCAAAAAGCCTATGCATTTTTTCGGCTTGTTAGGCTCAATAATGTTCGTAATAGGCTTCCTGGCAATCCTTGCGGTGCTCGTGCTCAAGATTGTGAGTATGTGCAACGGAGATTTCAACTTCTATGTTACTAAGTCGGTATATTTCTATCTGAGTATGCTGTGTCTGGTGCTTGGACTGCAGTTCTTCACCACCGGTTTCATAGGCGAGCTTCTTTTGCGCAATTCTTCAGAGCGTAACGTATACGGCATAGCGGAGGTAATAGGCGAATGAAAAGACTGACGTTGGCAGCGATATTTGCCGGAGGGTTTCTGTTAGCGGCATGCGCCGGCAAGGAGTGTTATGAGAATCAGAATACCTTGCCGCTGGCCGGTTTCCGTGATATGGCAACACACCGCGCTGTTACCCTTTCGCATCTCACCGTGGCGGGCATAGGCGCTCCCGGCGATTCTCTGCTGACCGATTCCGCGGCTGTAGAGCAGGTTTATCTGCCCTTCAGGCCACAAAGCCCGAGCACATCGTTTGAGTACCGTTACGGCGACACCGGAGTGGCCGATACGCTGACTTTCTACTACGCCACTCAGCCGTGGTTCGCCTCCGAGCAATGTGGGGTTGTGTATCATTTCCGCGTTGACAGCATCCGCCATACGCGTTATCTGATGGACTCTGTGGCGGTGCCCGGCGGCGTCATCACCAACGTCAATGGCCAAAATATTGAAATCTATTTCAGAGAGGAGGCGGAACAATGAGGCTGACGATGCTTTTCTTAGCCCTTGTGGCGCCTGTGGTGATGTGGTGTCAGGCGCTAACCGATACGATTGACACAGCGGCGCGCAAGATGCCGCAGCGCACCGTGACGCCCATAGAAAACAGCGATAACCTAACGGCAAAACCTCAGCTGCATTATTACGACAAGCACGGCAAACCGCTCGACGAACCAGTGGCGGTATGGATTGACGAAGATACGGTGAAGGTGAGCCGCGCTCCGAAAATGCCTTTGTACAACGGCGTTACGGTGGGCGTGAATTTCTTCGACGGCATTCTGCAGATGGCAGGGCAGAGCTATGCCAACTATTTTGTGAGCGGGGCGGTGAATATGCACAACTGGTTCTTCCCGACCGTGGAAGTGGGTCTCGGTTTTGCCGACCATAAGCCCAAAGGAAAGAATTACAAGTACAAGACTTCGCCGACACTGTTCGCCAAAGTAGGCGTGGATTATAATTTTCTCTATAATTCCAATCCGGCTTATAAGGCGCTGTTGGGAGTGCGTTTCGGGTATTCGAGCTTCAAATACGACATTACCGACATTTCCATTCCGAATGATTATTGGGGCTCCGGTTCTCAGCCTGTGGAGATGGCTCAACAGAAGGCCTCGGCACTGTGGGGCGAGGTTGTTGCCGGCTTACAGGTGCATATCTACCGCGGGCTGAGTCTTGGCTGGTCGCTTCGCTATAAGTTCCGCATGCACGTGTCAGACGGCTCCTCTTCGCAGCCGTGGTTCCTGCCGGGCTTCGGGGCGCGCAATGCGCCGTTCTCGGCCACTTTTACGGTGTTTTACGACATATAAGAGGAGAAACTTCATTTGGCCCGAGAAAGGGCGGCAGAAACCTTCTATGAAGCTTTTACGAGGGTGCGTGGCTATGGCTTGCGCCCCCGTTGCTTAGCTAACGTGCTAAATGATATATGAAGGTTTGGGACCTTCGCCGAGGAGCCATTTATACAGCTGAATCATCTGGTTGCTGACTACCTCGGTGGAGTATTTGTCGAGGATGAGCTTACGGCCGTTTCGGCCCTTTTCAGCCAGCAGCTCATAGTCCATCATCAGAGCTGTGGAGATCTGATTCTCAAGCGACTGAGGCAGCGGCGAACACCACCAGCCGCAATCCATGGGCGGCACTTCTTATATGGGGGTGAGTTGCTATTTTACAATTCCCTTTTCGAGGTATTCGGCCAGATTGGTACGTATTTTTTTACCGGCGCTTTCCACGGCAATGTTGGCCATGTCGGCCTCAACCATGCGGCGTACCAGCTCGGGGAAGGGCGTTTTCGACGGGTTCCAGCCCAGGACACGGCGGGCCTTGTCGGGGTTGCCGAGCAGGTTAACCACGTCGGTGGGACGATAGAAGTCGGGACTTACCTCCACAAGCACTTTGCCGGTTTTGGTGTCGATGCCTTTTTCGTTGAGGCCTTCGCCTTCCCAGCGCAGCTCGATGCCCACATAATGGAAGGCCAGGGTGGCAAACTCGCGCACCGAGTGCTGCTCGCCGGTGGCAATGACAAAGTCCTCGGGAGTGGGGTGCTGGAGGATGAGCCACATGCACTCTACGTAATCCGGCGCATAGCCCCAGTCGCGCAGGGAGCTGAGGTTGCCCAGATAGAGCTTGTCTTGCTTGCCTTGTGCTATGCGGGCGGCGGCGAGGGTGATTTTGCGTGTTACGAAAGTCTCGCCGCGGCGTTCGCTCTCGTGGTTGAAGAGGATGCCCGAGCAGCAGTACATATTATATGCCTCGCGATATTCCTTCACAATCCAGAAGCCATAGAGCTTGGCTACAGCATAGGGGCTGTAGGGGTGGAAGGGTGTGTTTTCGTCCTGCGGCACGGCTTCTACCTTGCCGTAAAGCTCGGATGTGGAAGCCTGGTAAATGCGGCATTTTGAGGTGAGACCGCAAAGACGCACGGCCTCAAGTACGCGCAAAACGCCGGTGGCGTCGACGTCGGCGGTGAATTCGGGCGAGTCGAACGATACCTGCACATGGCTCTGCGCCGCCAGGTTATAGATTTCATCAGGCTGAACTTTGCCTATTACTTGAAGCAGACTCATTGAATCTTCAAGATGGGCATAATGGAGGTGGAAGCCGGGGGTGCCTTCGAGATGTGCTATGCGTTCGCGATAGTCGGTTGACGACCGGCGTATGGTGCCGTGAACTTCATAACCCTTGTTAAGAAGGAATTCCGCCAAATAAGAACCGTCTTGTCCGGTGATTCCGGTGATAAGAGCTTTTTTCTTCATATTGTCAAGATATTTTTTTGCAAAGGTTGATGAGGAGGGAGGAGGCGCGCGATGCACCCTGCGCTACGAGTCCCATGAAGGGCGTGAGCATAAGGGCGGCAATGAAAGCGCTTATGATTTGCAGGGGAGAGTCGACCCATGACCGGGGCACAAGCATACCGACCGGCTCAAGCCCTCTCAGCACGAAGTATGAGAGCAGGAAGATGCCCAGCGAATGTCGGCCTGTCCATGCCAGGAGTCTGAGTCGTCCTTCAAAGAGCCGCATCACATACCAGGATACGGCAACGCCTCCCAGCGACCCTATGTAGGCCGGCAGAGAAGGGGGCTGCTGCCAGGTGACGATGGCAAGGGCTAACACGAGGAAGCCCGCGATGGCCGCCGGCAGTGACGTCAGCAGTTGGCCAAGGCGCCCATAACGCTGCATCAGTATGCCCAGGGCATAGAAGGGCAGATAGAGGGTCATGTCATACCAGGGTATGCCGCCGGTGTTCATGCCATAGCGGCGGTAGATGAGCCCGCAGACAATGGCTATGCCGATGCTTGCGGCGGCGTAAAAGGGTGTGCGGAAATGCTCGGGGAGGATGCGTGGCGAAAGGGCGGCACACAGCTCATATATCATCTCGCACAGCAGCAGGGCTGTGAAGAACCAGTAGTAGTAACAGTCGGTGAACATCAGGTGCAGCGGCATGCCGAAGCAAACCGCGAAGCCGATGCTTCCGGCCGCCAGACAGGCAAGCATCTTTATCCAGCGGCGCCAGAGAAGGGCTTGCCGCCGACGGTGGCGCCCCCGCAGCCAGCCCGACACGGTGAAGAAGAGGGGCATGACATACAACTCGCCAAACAGCTGCAGATAGCACTCGTTGGCTCCCAGCAACAGCCAGGTGGAATGTACCCAGACCATCATGAAGATGGCCCAGCCGCGCAGGGCGTCGAGGTATTGCAGACGGAGGCGTGAGTCGGTCATCGGCATATTTATTTATGAACTCGGCGAATCGTCGATTATTTCATGATGCCAGTTGATTCTGGCACCTGCCATCTCGCCCAGTTTCCAGAAATAACGCAGAGCGTCGGTGAAACGATTAGCCGGCACGCGATTTTTGCGATACGCCTTAATGTGGTCGCGCATAATCTGTCGGTGGCTCTTCATGCCCGAGGTTGAGGCACCGCCCATGCGCATCGTTACGCAGTCGAAGGGCACATACCGCGTGCGTATGCGGCCTTTGTAAATCATTCGCAGCAGTTGCTCGAAGTCGGCGGCCACCTTGAAGTCGATGTCGAAATGTCCGAATCGGTCGTAACATTGTTTGCGGCAATAGAAGGTGGGATGGGCGGGCTGGAAACCCATGAGCATCTTGCGCCGCGAAAACACCCTCGACGAGTAATAGCGCACCACCAGGTCGGGACGCTCGTCCATAATGTAATGCAGGTCGGCATAAACGGCATCCGTGTCATCGTCGAAGGCGTCAATCAGGGTGCTGAGCGACGTCTCTGTCGAGAAATAATCGTCGCTGTTGAGGATACCCACAATCTCGCCCTTGGCCATTTTCAGTCCCTTGTTCATGGCGTCGTAGATGCCCTTGTCGGGACTGCTGCTCACTCTCAGTACCTTTACCGACCCGTATTCCGGGCGCCACTGCTCCACGATTTGCAGGGTGGCGTCGGTGGAGGCACCGTCCACAATCAGATGCTCCACATTGTCGTAATCCTGACTGGCCACACTGCGCAGCGTGTCGGCCACCGTGGCCTCGCTGTTGAAAGTTACCGTGATGATGCTCACTAAAGGCTTGCTCATAACCGTATGCCGTATTCGTTGTTTAGGATTTCGATTATTTTCTTGCGGTCGCCGCCGCTCTTGCGCTTAAGCTCAAGAACTTTGGCGTCGACGAGCGTGCGATACCACCAGCCTTGCAGGAAGTGCCACAGAAAGCCCTCTTTGCCCTCTAAGAATCCGCCTCGCAGAATGTATCGGTAGAGGAAATAAGCCGTTGACCGCCAAAACAGCGGCAGGCGGGCATACTTATGCTTCTTCATGCGTTTGGCCTGCGCCTGCTCCGAGATATGGCGGCTCTCATCGCCGCGGGCAGCCCCGGTGAGGTCATATTCCATATCGAGCAAATCCACCGCCTCGCGAATGGCATACCCCACATGCTTCTGCGTCCACCAGCTCAGGTTGTTGAGGTTATCGTCGAAGAAAGCACCGCTGAAATGTTCAGTCTTCCCGTCGGTCAGCTCAATGTGCTCATCCATCAGACGTTGTTCGCAACGCCCTTTGCCGCGTCTGAACAGCCGCAACTGATTTATCCGCCCCGTGCCACGCCGTATTTCTTTGCCTAAGAATATATATCCGCGCGGAAACTCCACCCCTGAGACGTCTGCGGGCAACTGAGGCACTTTCTCATATAATTCCTCTATCAGCTCGTCGGTGAGATACTCGTCGGCATCGAGCCTGAGCACCCACTCGCTTTTCAGAGGCAGATTGTCCAAAGCCCAGTTAAATTGCTCAGACTGATTTCCGGGCCACGGATGCACTACAGCCTTGGCGCCCATACCTTCCGCAATAGAGCGAGTGTTATCCGTCGACTCTGAATCGACCACATACACCTCATTGCTGACGCACATTGCATTGCTGATGCAACGCTCTATATGAATTTGCTCATCCTTGGTCAGCACAATCACTGCCACCGGCAATTTCTTTTCCATTCCTTACATCCGTGAATAAATCAACCCGATTTTACATATTACAAACTTACCACCGACGCTTTCCGCATTTTTTTGTCTGCCGAAAGCGTCAGCGCCCTGTCCCTCAAAGGCTGCTGAGTTTCTTACCCACATTCTGTTGCAACCCCGCGCCTCCTTTTGAGATTGCAAAGATACTCAAATCCCTCCACCCCTCCAAATCAATCTTGAATTCACGCCATTCTTTCAATAAGGCTCATTAGGATACTTTTAATTTAAATCTATTGCCATGTTAAAAATTTTGGCTAATTTTGCACCCAAAATATTAGGGCAGTTAGTGTAAAACTTGAGTAGTTTGCCTGAGCTCTTTTTGTTCATAAATGCATATATCAATATAGCAGTTAAAAGTATATGGCATCCGTCAAACACGATCTTATACATGGTGTTTTTTGGAGCGCTGTCGAAAAATATTCGGGCGTAATAATAGGTATATGCATATCTATGGTGCTTGCTCGACTTCTTTCGCCAAAAGAATACGGCGTAGTTGCCATTGCGGTAGTTTTTATCAATTTTATTTCAATGTTTTGTACAATGGGCATTGGACCGGCTGTAATTCAGCGCAAAGACCTGACGCCCAAAGACATAAACATAATATTTACCTTTACACTGATTGTAGGGCTTGTTCTTGGGGCGATATTCTTCAGTTGTTCATGGTGGATATCTGATTTTTATAAGATGCCCATATTGGTGCCGGTATGTCAGATTCTCAGTCTGCAAGTTTTTTTCTCTGCTGCTAATATGGTGCCCAATGCATTGATGAGCCGAGATAAACATTTTAAAAATTTGGCTCGTAGAAATCTCACTTTGCAAGTCATTTGTGGCCCATTGGCAATCGTAGCAGCATATTATGGCGCCGGTGTGTATGCGTTACTTATTTCTCCTACAATTACTTCAACGTGTATATTTTTATGGAACAGACACTATTATCCGGTAAAAATAGTGTGTAAATTGTTTAATTTTAGTCCTATAAAAAAGATATTCTCGTTTTCATTATATCAATTTTTGTTTGATTTTGTTAATTATTTTTCGCGAAATTTCGACAAGTTGATAATAAGTAAAGCAATTAATATTACAGCGTTGGGTATTTATGATGTTTCTTATCGATTAATGCAATATCCGATGCAGAATATATCGTTTGTGATTAATCCTGTGTTACAACCGGTTTTAAAGGATTTGCAGGATGATAAAGTTGGCTTAAGCCGAGAGTATAACAAAATCATTAAATTTCTCGCGACCCTTTCTTTCCCGATAGGTATTATGTGTTTTTTCTTGGCTTCAGAATTAATACATGTGTTTTGTGGCAATAAATGGGATGCTGCTATACCTGTTTTTAGAGTCTTAGCTTTGTCTCTGCCATTCCAAATGATTTTTGCTACGCAAGGTAGCATATTTACTGTTTGTAATAATACAAAACTGTTATTTTGGAATGGAATGCGTAACATGATTGTTACATTATCCGGATTTGTGTTGGCTGCTATCATTTTCAGAACAATAGTTGCAGTTGCATGGGCATGGACACTCACTCATATATTTAATTTCGGTTGTACATATTGGCTTATGTACAGATATGCATTAAAAGCGCCTTTAAAGCCTATGCTGAAAGAATTTTTACGGCCTGCTCTTATCCTAATATTATTAGGTGGAATACTTGTAGTGGCAAATCATTTGTTAAAAGATACACCCGACATTGTTAGTCTTATAGTAAAACTTGTAATTACATTTTTGGCATCTGTAATATTAATTCATATTACTAAGCAGTATAA